>Ga0213866_10001969_pt1 | contig 14884 bp, 12 predicted proteins | sample PICome_11_FD_160079 | JGI IMG/M metagenome (GOLD analysis project Ga0213866, IMG submission 160079) | Coastal seawater microbial communities near Pivers Island, North Carolina, United States - PICO284 | ecosystem: Environmental > Aquatic > Marine > Coastal | place: USA: North Carolina...
AAAATAAACTTTTTATATAAATTAAAAAAAAAAATAATATTGTCAAATATTTTTGATATAATGAAAACAAAAAAGAATATAGCGATGATACAATGGGTTAATGATAACTCAAAAATATTATATAAATTACAAAAAAAACATTTTATAAAATTATCTCAATTTAATAATTGGTGTAATATTGATAAAATTAATAAAATAAATTGTATAAATATTTATTATATTATAACAAATGGATGTTATTGTAAAATTACAATTGATTCTGATGGACTAATAATTTATTCATTTATTTTAGATATACGAAAAAATATAACATGGAATATTATCAATAATGAAACGAAAGATTTAACAAAATATTTACAAAATTATTTTGATGAAAAAATTAAAATGAAAGAAACACAAATTAAATTAAATACTTCTTATTTAATTGATAATGTAAATTTGACTAATATTTTATCAGTTATTAGTAAATATATAGATATATTTAATGTTAAATTATCAAAAAATAAACAACAAATAATATGTATCTATAAACGATCTGAAAATTATAATAATGATATTAGTATATCCGATTATATAATTAACAGATATAATATTGGTATTACACAAGATGAAATTATTAATGAATTAATAACACTTGGTTTTGATAAATCTTTGGCCAAAGATGAAGTTACAAATATAATTGACAATCAATTTAATGTTAATATGGATGATAGTAAGAAAAAAGAATATAATATAAAAGATAATGGAACAATAATTACTATATCAAAACATAAACAATTAATAAATGTTGAAATAAATAATGTTGCAAATTATAATGAATTAAATTATTTGTATTATTGGTTATTTAAAATAATATCACAATCTAGAGTTATAGATAAAAAAGTTAAACAAGATAATGCTAAAAAAGAAATTAAAAAAGAAGAAGTTCGTGAAATAGATGATTATAAGATAGATGATGAAATAAATGAACATGAAAATGATAATTTAGGTGAATTAGATTATGATTTGGACGACGATGACGATTTATTAATGGGTGGTGCAGCATTAGGTAAGGTAAATCATTCATTGTTTGTAGAATTAATGAAACAATATGATAAGGATTTAGTAGGAGATAATTATGCAAGAGATAAATGTCAAGCAGGATTTCAACCTATAGTATTTAGTAAAGAGGAAAAAGAAAAATTAGAAAAAAATAAACAGACATTTTATGATAATATAATTGAATATGGTAGTACTAAAAAAAATCAAAATTTTTATGCATGTCCCAAAGTTTGGTGTCCAACAAGTAAAATACCACTAGATTCAAGTTTAGATAAATATGAATGTCCTTTAGAAAATGAAGAACCAATTGAAATGTTTTGGGGTAAAGATAAAAATAAAAAAAGATTTGTTAAATTGATAAAACCAAATGAAAAAGGAATATGTGCACCATGTTGTGGTAAAAAAGAACAATCAAAAGAAGATATTAATAAATGTAAAACATTTGATAGTAATTTTGATAATAATTCTAAAACACAAGATAAAGATGATACTCAAGTAATAACAGAATTTATTGATAAAAATTATTATTTAATGAATCAGAAAGCACCCATTGAAAATAATAGATTAGGAACGATTAATGAGAAATTACATGAAATATTATTAGATGATATTGAATATGAAACATGTTCAAAAATGTTGAATAAGACACAAAAATGTTTTGTAAGAAAAGGAATAAAACATAGAACAAATATAAAAAGCACTTTCCTTAAAAATGATAGTATAATACATGCTATATCAGATTTGTTAAATTTTTCTTCTAAAAATGCTTTGATCAGTGACATTGAAAAAAAATTAGATTTAATAACTTATGTATCTTTAGAGAATGGTAATATTTGTAAAGATTTTCATGATTTAACATTAAAAAATATTAATAATAAAAAAACAATTGATAAAATAAATAAAAATAAAAAATTATTATCTATGTTTAAGTATGATAATAGCAATAATAATTCAATATATAGATTATTAGCTGTTTTTAATTCATATGATAAATTTATTAATTATTTAAAATCAAATGAATATCCAACTGATAAATTGCCATATTATTTATATACACTTGTTTCTATATTATATAATAAATTATTAATTATATGGGAATATGATAATAATGATATTAAAATAATGTGTCCATTATTTACTTCATATAGTGATATTTTAACGAACTTAGACTTAAATCCAGAAATAATTATGTTATTAAAAGATGGAAATTATTATGAACCACTTGAATTTAGAAATAAATCTAAAAAGGATGATATATTATATTTAAATGATTATAAATTAGTTAAAAAAATAATTAATGAATGTTCAAATATAACAAATAATACATATTTAAATAATATTTATAATAAAATATATTCTTTGAGTCAATGGATAAATACAATTGGTGATAAATATCATATTTTTGATATTGATACAATTTTATTAAACAACGATTTAAGTATTAATTATTTTATCACAAAATCTAATATATTACTCTATACTGATAAAATTAGTATATCATTGCTAACAAAATTTATTAAAGATATGAATATTAAAAATATAAAATTTTATGACGATATTGTTACTAAAAATTTAGTTATTAATAATATTGATTTAATAATATATAATAAATTTATAAAAAAATGTCATGATTTAGGTATAAAATATATCATTGGTGATATTACTGAAAATAATAGTAAATATTTTTCAAGCAAGTTAATTATACCACAATTAAAATTAAAAAATAATGAAATAATTAATGTTTTAACAAGTGATAATAAAATGATTAATTATATTGAAAATGAAAATAAGATTTCGTATGAATGGTTTAAATTGCAAAAAAATGTTGCAAATACATTAATATCTAAATATAATGATGAATCTTTTATTAATTTATATAACAATTTAAATAGACATTTATTAATTGATAAATTATATAATAAATATTTTACAAATTTTAATAATAAAAAGAAAATTAAAATTATATTAGAAGAATTGCCATTATATTCATCTAAACCAATAACAGATATTAATAAATGGTTAACAAATATAGTAATATTTTATAAATATGACTTTATGTCTTATTTAATTAAAGAAAACAAATATAATAAAGATGAATTAGTATTTTCGCAAAATATTTTTTATATAAATCATATATTTGAAATACCAAAAATACTAATAAATTATCATGATTATATGCCTAATAAATTTGAATTTAATAATGAATCTTCTAATAATTTTATTTTAAATAATAAAACAGATACTATAAATGAAAAATTACCATCTATTTATAACGGTACAAAAGAATCACTGCCGACAAAATGGAGATCTAGAATTAAAGCAAAATGGATTAACCTAGTTATTATTAAAAGTAATTATAATATTTATAAAATTAGTGAATTTATAGATTGGTTATCAAAATATTTAAATATTGATACTAATTATAATGAAATCAAACAAATTGTTAATAAATATATAAAAAAAATTATTAATGATAATAAAACAAATAAAATATTATTTGAAGATCCATCATTTTATAATGAATGGATGAAATTTAGTGCTTTAAAAACAACCAATATAAATATGTATACTAAAGTTCAAATTAAAGAAATTACTGATAATATTATTAAGAATGACCAATTATATCCGAATGATATAACAATTAAAGTAATATCTGATATTTTTAATATTTCAATTTTATTGATACATAGAATACCATATGGTTCAAGTAATACAGATATAAAAAGAAATGAAATGGAAGATTATGTATTATCGTCGACATTTATAAGTGCAACAAAAAACATTAATGATAGACCTTTATTAATATTTAATAAAGTAGAAGAAAAAGGAAAAAAATATATTTATTATCCTATTGTTGAAAATAATAAAGAAATTGATATAAAATCTTTATATACTAATTTTGGTAATATTCCAGAAAATATGAAGGTATTAATTGATTTACATTTAAAAAAATAAATTCATAATATATCCTTAATAAATTTATCGTAATCTTTATTTTTTTTTATAGATAAATTATCTATTAATTCTTCTTCTTTTCTAACAATTTCTTGCCCTATTATTTTGTCTTTTTCATTTAATATATCTATTTTCTTTTTATTTTCAAGTATATTATCATATGTATCAGATACAATTTTCGCTTTTGAGATTATAAAATCTTTTTTTTCTATTTCTTTTATATTTGTTTTTAATTTTAATATATTATTATTAAGAAAATATTCTAATAATATAAATGTTATTAATATTGTTGATAACCATACTATTATTTTTATTATTACTTCTGATATAAATTTTATAATAATATATAGGTAACCGGTTTTTGTTAGTCCAATAATATTCGCTAATTTACTAATATTATTTCCAAATAATATAAATATAGGTGTTATTAAAGTTATAATACCTGTTATAAAATAATATGTTGAATATCCAATTGTAAAACCTCCTGCATTAATTACAACATTATTTGCATATGCCCAATTTTGAATATCATTAAATATTTTTGTTAGATATGCATTTATAAATGTAGTATTTTCCATATTCTAATAAATAAATTTATTTTATATTATTAATGGAAACTAACAAAAAAAAAGAAGCAGTTATATATATATGTTTTCTTATTGTTGTTATAATTATTTTATTAGTGTTACCTTTATACTCTATTGCATCATTTGACAGCATGCAAAAACTTTATAATAATTATAAAGTATTAATAGATTCTTTACTGCAATTTTCTGCTTTATCAATAATCATTTTAATATGTTCAATGATAATTGTTTCTATTTTTATATAATTTATTATTAATAAGAAGAATGTTCGAAGTGGTAATTCGCGATATCAACATACCTATTGTTACATTTTTAAAGACATTAGTTGAAAAAATATTAAATTTTTTTAAATATATTTTTAATATTATTATACAATTATTTAATGCTACTAAATGGTCGTGGATACATTGGATTTTATTTATTGTATTTCTAATAATATTAGTTATATTATTAATTAATAGTTTAGCAGATATTATAAATGGTTTTTGGATTTATAAAGAAAATATCTTTTTATTTTTGATATCTATGTTAATATTTATTTACTTTATTATAATAATTATTAGTTATTCAAATAATATTACATTTAGATCAGAATATGATATTATTAATAATACATTAATATATATTCGTTATTTTATTGTTTTAATGATATTTGGATTTGTATTTTCCATTATATTAGGACCAGATGGTATTGGTAAAATAACAAATCCTACGATATATTTAAAAGACTGTATAACTATTATATTTATTATATCATTTATAATATTTTTTTATAATATGATATTACTTATAATTTTAGAATAATTTATCTACAATAATAAATAGAAAATGAATAAAAAATGTAATTTATGCTTACTAAAATATTCGGGATTATTATTAATATTTTTAACTTTAATTATTTCAATTCAAATGGTAAATAAATTTTATAAATACAAATAAAAAAAAAATGATTCTTTTTATAAATTATATAAGAACATAACAGTATCTAATATATAATGACCGTAATCCTTCCTAAGCAAATTGATGTATCAAAACTTAAATATTCTGAAGTAAAACAAATGAAATCAGGTGCTAAATCAGTTTATATTAATTATGGAAATGATAAACTAACTATTCAAACACCCGCGCTTTATCTTCCATATGGAATTAGCCCGCCTTATTCTGAAAAAGAAAAGAAAGATGATCAACCTGTTGAAAGAGTTGTGCCTGGATCAGCACTAGATGTATCTTTTAGAGGTATGGATGAAAATGATAAGATTAAACAACTATATAATAAACTAAAAGATATTGAAAATAAAATTGTAGATGATGCCTTTGAAAATAGAGAACTATGGTTTAAAGATGATTTTGATAATAATAAAGCATTCTGTAAAAAACTATTTAGCCCTATTATCAAAATTGATAAAGATCCAAATACTGGTAAAGAACTCGGTAAATATCCTCCTACATTTAAAGCAAAAATTCCATTTGATAAAAATGAACAATGTAGTATGGAATGTTATGATATGCAAAATGAAGAACTTGATATTAATGATGTTTTTAAAAAACTAAAAGGTGCTAAAGTTGTCATGATTGTTCAACTAACTGGTCTATGGATGGCAGGTGGTAAATACGGATGTTCGTGGAAAGTATGTAGTAGCAAGTTTCAACTTTCACAAAATGTTAAAGTTACATTTATTAAAGATAGTGACGAAGAAGATATTGTAGAAGAAGAAGACGAAGAAGATGATATTGTTCCTGAAGAAGTTATTAAAGAAGTTCCGAAACAGGAAAAGAAAAAAGTTGTAAAAAAAGAACCAGAATCTGAACAAGAAGAACAAGAAGAAGAACAAGAAGAAGAAGAGGAAGAAGAAGAACAAGAAGAAGAAGAGGAAGAAGAAGAACCTGTTGTTCCTGAACCCAAACCTCTTCCTCCTCCTAAAAAGAAAGTTACTAAGAAAAAAGTTTAAATATCATTATTGATTAATTATTATTTTATATATTTTTTTTATACTATCATTATCATAAATAAAAAATGATTATAAATAATTGTAAAATTTCATTACAATGGAATCATCAAAAACACAAGTTATAATAAATGACGACTGCGTTAAACAAATGAAAGAAATTAAATCAGAAAGCGTTGATATTATAATTTGTGATCCACCTTATAATATTGGAAAAGATTTTGGTAATACAAGTGATAAACAAAAAATGGATGATTATTTAATATGGTGTGATAAATGGATTGAAGAATGTATTCGTATTTTAAAACCAAAAGGCACATTATATATATATGGATTTAGTGAAATATTAGCATTTATTAGAGTAAGAATTAATATTAATATTCGCTGGATTATTTGGCATTATACTAATAAGGTAACACCATCTCTTAATTATTGGCAAAGAACTCATGAAAGTATATTATGTTGTTGTAAGGAAAAACCACATTTTAATCGCGATGATATTAGAGAACCATATACTGATACATTTTTGAAAAATGCAGCTGGTAAGGTTAGAAAAGCAACTAAAGGTAGATTTAGTAATGGAGAAAAAGAAACTACTTATAATGCTCATGAAAATGGCGCTCTCCCTAGAGATGTTATCAAAATATCAGCACTCGCTGGAGGAGCAGGAAAAAAAGAAAGAGTTGATCATCCTACCCAAAAACCATTGGAACTATGTGAAAAATTAATTAAAGCAGCAAAAAATGGTGATGATACTTTATTAGTTGTCCCATTTGCTGGTTCGGGCAGTGAATGTGTTGCAGCAAAAAAAGAAAATATTAATTTTATTGGTTTTGAAATTAATGAAGAATATGTTAAATTATGTAATCAAAGATTAGATACAGTTACCAAATGATTCAAATATTTGTGAATAATTAATTTTTGGTTTACTATTATCTATTTTAGTTGAACATATTTTAAATTTATTTATATTTTTTATATTAAATTTGTACCATAATTGAGAAGACATTGAAAATGTAATATCACAATATTCTGATTCCCATCCAACAATTTTATTTTTTTTCTTTCCAATTTTTCCTAATTTAGGGGTAAATTTTTTAGTATTAAATATATGAAAATCCTTTGGAATAACATACCACATATATTCAATTATATTTTGTTTCTCATTTCTAACTAATATTGAATAATAATCAAATGATTTATCTCTTTTTTTTATTTCTTTTAAAATTTCTTCTGAATCTCCTGTATTACTATCATTGCAAACACTTGTTAAACGATAAGAAGAAATGCTAATATTATTTCCATCTGTTTTTGTTGATTTGTTTGAATAATTTATATTATCAAATCTATTATCTTTTCCAGAAAGATGATTGCCATTCGCTTCATCAGTAATATGACATATATTTTTAACTATATCACAATTTATTTCTTCCCAAACACTTTCCTTGATAGGAGCTTTATTAATCATATGATATCCATTTATAACTGCATCAAATGTTGATTTCAAACCTTTAAATTTTTTGATTAAACCATAAATATTTTTTTTTCTTGCTAACCATCCTCTGAAGAAACTTTGACATTTTACAATTTTAATTTCGTTTATTGTCATTATAATATGAATTTTTAATGGGATAACTATCATTTTTTTGTCATTATACAAATATATATTTATTTATAATTTCCTGAGATGTAATTAGAATATGAAAAAAAGAGGAGGAAATTTTTTCAAATTTGATTTATTTACATTAGGTAAAATTTCTTTTGAAAGAGAATATAACAAACTTTTTCTATTAAAAAGAGAACATTTAAATAAAATAAATGAAATTGATGCATTTATTCATTCATTTGATTTTAATTCATTAAATCATAATATATTTACTAGACCAAACCCTTATAAATTTATTAAAAATAATATTAAACCACAAGATGAAGATAGATTTAAGTATTTTATAATTAATATTAAAAAAAATATTTGTGATACTGATGGTTTTACTGAATTATTACATAATATTTATAAAAATGAAAATATCATTAAATTATCAAAAAATAGATTTTCTAGTTTATCTGAATATGAAATAGAAAATAAGTTTAAAGATTTAATAAAAAATATTATAGATATTTGTAATTATATTAAATTTGATAATTTATTAAAAAAAAGAGAAAATTTATTAATAGAATATTTACAAAATAAAAGTAATATTAATCGCGATGAAACATTTATTATAAATATGTATGATAAAAGTACTGAAGTTTTTTTAAAAGGTTTAAAACAATTATATGCACAAAAGGTTGGTGGAACATTAAGTGATCATGAAACCGATCAATTATTTCATAATATCCATTTAGATGATAAATTTGACTATATTTCTTATAATGGTATAAAAGATATATTTAAACAAAAAAGAGAATTAGATCCTGATTTTTTAATTACTGATAATTATTTTGAATCATTTACTTATATATTAGGATTTGCTCATATTTTTAGATTTTCAGGTATATTTAGTAATGATTATAACTTAAAAAAAACTATTCAAAATATATATCATTTATTACAGTATTATCCTTATAATGATACTATGGAAAAACAAACTAAATTTATAAATAAAATATTTTCAGATACTTCAAAAATATTATTAGTAATTGTAGAAATATTATTATTTCACTGCGAAAAACAAATTCCTAAAAAAGAAGATACTAAAAAATCTCTTAAAAAAGAAGATACTAAAAAATCTCCTAAAAAAGAAGATACTAAAAAATCTCCTAAAAAAGAAGATACTAAAAAGTCTCCTAAAAAAGAGGATACTAAAAAATCTCCTAAAAAAGAAGATACTAGTAATTTAAGAAGAAGTTCACGATTAAAAACAAAATAAGTTAAAATTTTTTCATATATTTTAGTAATTCTTTTTTTTTTACATTACTAAATATATTATTTAATAATAAATATTTTTTAAATTTTTTATAAATTTTTTTTTTTATTATTTTTGGAAAAACTACTTTTTTAAGATAAATTACTTTGTCATTTTTCATAATAGTTTTTAAATTATAACCAATATCAATACATAGTACTTCAATTTCGCATTTAGGAATACTACAATATAAATATCCGGTTTTCATAACATATTATTAAATAATATATATTTTTATATATCTTTTAAATAATGATAATAATGTATAATATTAATAGAATAAATGAATTTTTTATTTGATGAAAAAAAGAAACAGAAAAAGAAGAATATGAAAGATTATTAAAAAAGACAGGAAGATATTTATGTTAAAAAATAACTTATATAAAAAAAGTACATATCATTAAAAATTTAATAAATAATAAAAATAATTTAAAATTTTCTTATTTATCCTAAACATGTACTTTTTTATTTAAAAAGAGTTTTTAAAATCAAAAGATACTTTTTCAAATTCTGATTTATTTTTGAAATAATTTTGTAAATCATTATTAATATGTATATTACCTTCATAATCTATTAATATTGCTTTACTTCCATTTTTATTTATTATTATATCTTTAATATATGCATCCTTTAATTTTTTAACTGGAAGAAAACTATCAGATTTATTAATATTATTACATAATAATTTATTATTATTTATTACTAAAATAAAACTATATTTTGTTGCCATTTTATATCTTATTAAGTTATTGATTTTAATTAAACAATTAACATTATTGGTTCCACATATTGAATCTTCGATATTAATTTTAACTAATTGTTTTTTACTTAATATTTTTTCTTTATCATCCTTTTTATAATTGTATAGATACAAACTATTTTCATCATTTACAATAATATTGCCATCACTTCCAAAGAATTGATCTTCTAAAATTATTATATTTTTAACATTTTTAATATCACTTATTTTAATTATATTTATTGGTTTATAGTAACTATTATCAACTTGTATATAAGATTTTTCTACAACATCATTTAAATTTAATTTATTTTTTTGATCTAAAGTTATAATATTAGTCATTTTCAATAATTCACTTAGTTCTTTATTTACTATTTCTTTATGATTTATAGGTTTATCATACCCTACCTTTTCCCATATCAAACCAGACATAATATTCCATTTATTTTTTTCATATTTAATTGTAAATAAATTATTATTATTAATTGAATATACTATTATATTACCATCTGGAATACATTGTATATTGGTAATATTTTGATTAATAATTTCATCTCTATTTATAATATTAAATTTAAATTCACCTTCATACATATTATAATTAGTTAAACATTCTGTATCACATTCATTTCTAGTAATATTTAACTGATTATTATTAAATATTATACCCGCATTTGTTGCTATATATATATAATCTAAATTATTAGAATAACATAAATCATTACCTTTATTAAAACTAATTAGTTTCCAAATATCACCCAATGATGTACTAATATATATACCACTATTTTTACCAAATAATATAAGTAAATAATTATTGATATTTAATTCAACTAAAAATAGTTTATTATATTCAATAAATTCTGGTAATTTTTTATAAATCCAATTTTCACCATTATTTTTACTAACATACATTAAATTATCTTTATTAGACACTAGTAATATTAATGAACCTGTATTAGAACATGCTAATAAATCAATTGATATTTTTTTATTATTGATATTATCATCTAAATTATTTAAAATTTTTTTTGTATCATTTATTTCTAAAGGACTATTAGTTTCATCATGAGTATTAGTTTGTTCATGACTATTTGTTTCATCTAAATATATATTACTTTCATTTATTAAATTATTATTATTTTCATTTTTATCTCTAGAAAAATCATAATTATTTAATAAATCAATTGATATTTTTTTATCATTTATTTCTAAAGGACTATTAGTTTCATCAGGACTATTTGTTTCATCTAAATATATATTACTTTCATTTATTAAATTGTTATTATTTTCATTTTTATCTCTAAAAAATTCATAATTATTTTTATTAATTATATAATATATTGTAATATTTATCAATATTAATAATAATAATACTATTAATATTAAAATTTTATTGAAATACATATTAATACTATTTATATTTAATATTTATATTTTAAATAAATAGATTAATCATGAAAATTAATAAAAAAGCATTATGTATTAGAAAAGTATCAAATTTTTCAGTTCAAAAAAAAACACATAAAATAGATAAATCTAATTTTAATTTAAAAGATTTTCAAAAAAATTTAGATATAGTTTCTCCAAAAGTTATAAAATTATTAGATACAATTAAAGAATTAGATGAAAATGATATGAAAAAATACAATAAATTATTCAAACATATTATATATACTGATATTAAAGAATCTTCTGCCGGTTCAAAAATGATATCTGCGAGTATGATGACAAGAGGTTATACAAATATTTATGATAAAACTTTAAAAGTAAATGAAAATAATTTATCTAAAAATTATAATAATAACTTTGCATTATTATCAAGTGTACAAATATATGATAAACCATTTCCTGTAAAATTAAAAAAAAATATTATAGAATTATTTAATAAAAGACCTGATAATATAAACGGTAAAACAGTTAGATTTATCATTTTAGATTCAGGATATAAAGAGGGTATTGATATATTTGATGTTAAATATGTACATATTTTTGAACCATTAATTACAGAATCAGATGAAAAACAGGTAATTGGTAGAGGAACTAGATTTTGTGGTCAAAAAGGTTTAGAATTTATTCCAAATATAGGATGGCCTTTACATGTTTTTAAATATAATTTAATTGGTGATAATAATGTAAATGTTCATGAATTATTTATGAATAATAGTGGTTTAGATTTAAGTAAATTAGTTTTTGCAACAGAATTAGAAAATATATCTAAATATGGTGCAGTAGATTATAATTTAAATATAAATATACATAATTTCAGTAAGACAACAGATAATCTATATACAGATTACAAAAAACTATCCAATAATGAATTTTCACTTGTTAAGAAAGTTAAAAATCCTTTAGGTGGTGGTATTAAAGGTAAACGAAAAAAAAACTTAAATTTAAATTTATTAAAAGCACCTAATAAAAAATATAAATTTAAAGAATTAAGAAATTATATAGATGAAAGATTTTCTAAATTTAAATGGGATAATATAAAATTTGAAAATAATTGTATTGAAAAACAAAAAGAAATAATAAAAAAAATAAAATATAATACTTTTGGTGGATCTACAATATCAGAAACTAAAGCGGAAGATTTAGCATATAAGTTATTTTATATTAATAAAAAAAAAGATGGTTTAAATTCATTACCATTGCCTGATAAAAATACACCACCATCTCTAGAACCTAAAGATGAAAGATTAATTAGTTTTACACCAACTCAAGAATTTGTATCTAATTATTTTAATCATTCATCTGCTTATAAAGGATTATTATTATGGCATAGTGTTGGTACTGGGAAAACTTGTTCGGCAGTATCTATTGCTACAAAAGGATTTGAAGAACATAATTATACAATATTATGGGTAACTAGACATACATTAAAATCAGATATATGGAAAAATTTGTTTCAACAAGTTTGTTCATCAGTTATTAGAAGACAAATAATAAATAAAGAAAATATTCCTAAAATAATTAAAAATAATTATCTTAAATATTTAAGTGATTCGTGGATAATGCCAATAAGTTATAAACAATTTTCAAATATGTTAGCAGGTAAAAATAGCATTTATAAAATAATGCAAAAAAGAAATGGTACTGAAGATATTTTGAAAAAAACACTTGTCATTATTGATGAAGCACACAAACTATATTCACCTGATATTAAAGCATCAGAAAAACCAAATGTTGAAATAATGAATAAATTAATTAAAAAATCATATAATATATCTGGTAAAGACAGTGTTAAATTATTATTATTAACAGCAACACCATATACAAGTGATCCAATGCATTTAATTAAATTGATTAATTTAATGAAAGAAAATGATGAATTACCAGATGATTTCAATGAATTTTCAAAAAAATATTTAGATGAAAGAAATAAATTTACAGACAAAGGAGCAGAAAAATATTTAAATGATATAACGGGTTATATATCTTATTTAAATCGCGATAGAGATGTTCGTAATTTTGCTTATCCTGTTTTTTATAATATTGATGCAAATATATCTAAAAGTAATAATTTAGAATATCTAAAAGATAATATAGATAAGGAAACAAATAAATTAAATGAAAATGAAGAAAAATTAAAATCGGCAGATAAAAAAGATAAAAAAGAATTAAAAGAAAATATTAAGCAAAATAAATTAAATATTAAAAATTATAAAAAAGAATTAAAAACAGAAAGTGAAAATGATATTAGTCAAGATAATTTATTACAAAAATGTATTGGAAAAGATAAGTAGAAAATAAATAATATGTTTTTAATATAGATAATATATATGCGAAAACTAGATATACAAGTTGTTAAAAATATTTTAGGTCAATATGGAGGAGCTCTTAATATGACTCTTGATAATGTATCATATAATTGTACCAAAAGTGCACCAGAGTATGAGCAAATAGCTAGTTTATTAGCAGGACAAAAAGGAGGAAGAAAAAAAAAATCATCAAAAAAGACAAGTAAAAAAAGTGAAAAAACTTTGTATAAAGAATATTTAGATAAAAAATATTCCAAAGATAAATTATTAAAAAAATGTAAATCACTTGGTATAAAAGTAACAACGAGAAAAAATGGTATGCTTAAACCAATTAAAAAAGAAACATTAATAAATAAAATTGTTAAAATAAAATTTAATTAAATTATTTTAATTTATTTTTTGTACTAATATTAAAAATACTATTGTCCATATTTTTTTTTATATTATCAGAATGATAATTTATCCAGTTACCATTATTATAATCTTTTTTTTTAGTATCACAACTTTTTGGAGTTACTTGTCTTCCTAATAACATATATAAATCTTTTTCGTAATCATAATCAGTAGGTTTCATATCATTAATATATCTTATATTTGATATATAATTATTATTAATATTTATATCATTAAATTTATTTAATATTGTTTGATGATCGCAAGAAACATTATTTGCTTGATTTCTAAGATTATAATCATAAAGTGTATTTATATATGTCATATCTTGATTATTATTGGTATAAGGTTGATTATAATCTTTACTATTAATATAATCTAATGTTTGATAATTAAGAAAATTATATGTATTTGATTCTATAATATCTTTCATTTTTAATCTATTTTATATATTTATAATAATTTACTGTATAATTTTTTATATTAATATAATATTTATTAATAGTATAATATAAATGCCAATTTATAATCTTAATAAAAGAAATCACAAGCATATAAT
>Ga0213866_10001971_pt1 | contig 14877 bp, 15 predicted proteins | sample PICome_11_FD_160079 | JGI IMG/M metagenome (GOLD analysis project Ga0213866, IMG submission 160079) | Coastal seawater microbial communities near Pivers Island, North Carolina, United States - PICO284 | ecosystem: Environmental > Aquatic > Marine > Coastal | place: USA: North Carolina...
CGCTACCGTGACCACTCCATGCTCGAAAGGCTGATCGCCAGTGGCGAAATAACCCGTGATGAGGTTAAGGATCACCCGCAGCGTAATGTGATCATTCAAGCCATCGGGCTCCAATCCGAGGACAGTTTGCGGGTAGACATCAACGGGGGATCATTACCTGAGGGTGCCATTCTGTTGCTGTGCAGTGACGGTATGAGCGACGTGCTGGAGAATGCCGAAATAGCGGCCATCCTCTGCAGGGAGCTGCCCCTTCAGGAGCGCTGCGACCTGTTGGTAGAAACCTCCATCGCCAATGGTGGCAAGGACAACTCGACGGTGATCCTGGTGAGTGGCAACGGGCCTGTGACTGAACATCAGGAACCGAATGTGGTGTGGCGCTATGATCCGTCAACCGGTGCTGTAGAGGGTTTGACAGAAGCCACTGCGGCCGCACCCCAGCTGCGCAAGGTGGGCCCCAAGGCGGCCGCGGAGGACTCAGAGTCTCCCCGTACCACGCAGATGATGTCTGTCGCTGACGTCGAGAAGGAGCTGGCTCGGCGCGGTCAGTCGAGTTCTAATTCTCCAGCGGCGCAGGACGCCGACACAGCGCCTGCAAAAATCCCGGGGTGGCTGATAGGTGTTGCCACTGCGGTGATAGTGATCGCCGCATCGGTTATGGTCTTTCTCAATCGAGGCTGAAAATTTTTGAGAGAATTCAACGCATGAGTAAACCCGAATTTGTCGCTGAACTGGTTGATGAGGCTGGCGTGCGCCATTCCCTCCTGGGTGAGATGAGAGTAGGCCGGTCGGACGAGTGCGAGATCAAGATCGATGATGCCAAGGTTTCTCGCAAACATGCTGTTTTTCGTGTCGCCAATGATGTGGTCACCGTGGAGGACCTTGGTTCGGCAAATGGCACCATGATTAATGGGACGCGGGCCGACCGCGAAACTCGTCTGGGTAATGGTGACAAGCTGCAGTTTGAAAAGCATGCGTTCACGCTCTGTGTGACGGTGCCCGAATCAGAACAGCCGGATTCTGACGCGACGGTGGTAAATGTGCCGGATGATGACGCGACCGTGGTGAGTGATATTGTGAGCAAACCAGAGCCTGAGCCGCCTCCACCTCCAGCGGCTCCCAGTGATTTACCAGGAAGCTGGGTGGATGAGCCCGGTACTGGCGAACACACACAGGTAATGGATTTTTCCAGCGGCTCGGCGGCTTCCTCGGCGCAAGTACAGCGCATGTCCCAGCACGCGCATTTGGTTGTCTTGAATGAAGCGGGAGCAGCGGCCGAGGGGATTGAGCTGGAGCCTGCTGGCGGCAGTGACCCTGATGTCTGGGAGATTGGCCGGGATCAGGACTGTGAACTGTCCTTGGCCGATGACACGGTGTCGGCCCGCCACGCTCAATTGGTGCACGATGACGGCAGGTGGAGCATCGTAAACCTGGTCGCGGTCAACGGAATTTTCGTGAACGGTGAAAAGCGACTCAAAGCCTTTTTATCTGATGAAGATGTCGTCCAGCTCGGCAATGCCCGCCTCGTTTTTCGCGCGCCTGAAGGGGCAGCCAATGCCGCCGCTCGCTCACAGCCTGACGCGGCGGCCGCGCCTGAGCGCTCTTCCCGCGCGGGTGCTGGGTCTACTTCCAAGATGGTGATCGCTGCGGTGATCCTGCTTGCTCTCGGTGCTGCCGGCTTCCTGCTGCTTGGATGACAGGCTGAATAATGCTGGCCAAACTAGTTATTGCTTTAATCGTTGTGGCGGGAGCGTCGACACTGTCGGGGTGCGAGCAGGCAAGGTTGGCCTACGCTCGCGTGGTCGGCCTCCCCACAGATGGCAACGTCCTGTTCTGGACGGAATCGCAGCGGAGAAAGGCGTTTCCCCAGATGGAGAACCTCACGCCGACCAACACGATACCGGCCGGCGCGACCCCCCGGCTTCTTCCCCTGGGTGAAACCCTCGATGTTCAGTGGTTGCCCGAGACCGAGGCAGCCTCACTGGCAGAGTACATGGCCAACCAGCGTTCCGCGGGTGTGCTGGTGCTTCACAGGGGCGAGATACGCCTCGCCGCCTATGCTGATGACTACTCCGCCGAAGGCCGATGGACCTCCTTCTCGGTGGCGAAGTCCTTGACGTCTACGCTGGTCGGCGCCGCGATTCAGGATGGATTGATCGACAGCCTGGACGCGCCGCTGACCGATTACATCCCCGGCCTTGCTGGTAGCGGTTACGACGGCGTGTCGGTGCGGCAACTACTGACCATGCAGTCGGGTGTGCGCTGGAATGAAGATTACGAAGATCCAGATTCCGATGTCGCCCGCTTCAACGATGTGGTGCCGGTCGACGGCGAGGATCCCATCGTTACCTACATGAGCACCCTTGAGCGAGAATTTGAGCCGGGCACGCACTGGCGCTACAACACGGGTGAGACCAATCTCATCGGGGTTCTGGTTCGAAACGCTACCGGTAAGTCATTGTCTGAGTACCTCGCGGAGAAAGTGTGGCAACCCTACGGTATGGGCACCGATGCTGTCTGGATTCTGAATGAGGGTGGAACGGAAATAGCGGGGTGTTGCATATCAGCCCGGCTGACAGATTATGCCCTGTTCGGTCAGTTTGCGATGGGCGGCGGTGAAATCGGGGGTCGGCAGGTTGTCCCGGCCGATTGGTTTGCTCAGGCGGGGACCACCCAAACTGGCATTGGTCGCCCGGGCCAGGGCTATGGGTTTCAGTGGTGGACCTACGACGACGGTAGCTTTGCCGCCCAGGGCATATTCGGGCAGGGCATTTTTATCGACCCGTCCAGAGACCTGGTCATCGCGTCTAACAGTAACTGGTCGACGGCGACGAGCACCGAGATGTCGAGGCAGCGGCAGGGGTTTTATCGGTCGGTGCAGGCGGCGATTGACGCCGAGGTCTCAGACTAAGCCGGTACGCCAGCGAATGGCTCAGTCCTCGTCCAGCCTGGTCATTTCCTCATCCAGTACCGCGATATCATCGATGTGGGATTCCAGCAGCTGTTTCAGCGGATGAATGTTCTCGCGATCCACGTGCTCTACCGCAAACCCCAGGCGACCGGCCTCAACGTGCTGTAGATATGCGTGTAGTTCCAGCCGATTGTCATCGTCGATGTGGATGACCAGGGTGAAGGGCTCGTTGTACTGGGCGTCCCACAGATCGGGCTGATCAGTCGCGGCGCCACCCAGTGACAGGTCAATCAGGCGCTGGTGCCAGACGCTGCCGCCCTGTTGGACTTCGACGGGTAAATCTATCGCAACGCGGGTGAAGCGGCGCTGCTCGCGGCGGTTCTCGGTCATACAACCACTCTTGTTCTGGCAACTGTTGAAACTATAGCGCCGCCCCGCAGGCATTGCGAGACGGCAGCAGGATTATTTCAGTTTGCGATACTTGATCCGGTGCGGCTGCTCGGCGGCTGCGCCCAGACGGGCCTTGCGGTCCTCTTCGTAGTCACTGAAATTTCCTTCGTGAAACACCACATTGCCGTCATCCTCGTAGGCCAGGATGTGGGTGGCGATGCGATCGAGGAACCAGCGGTCGTGCGAGATCACCATGGCCGAGCCCGGGAAGGCAAGCAGCGCTTCCTCCAGCGCACGCAGGGTTTCCACATCGAGGTCGTTAGTGGGTTCGTCGAGTAAGAGCACGTTGGCACCCTGTTTTAGCAGCTTGGCCAGATGCAGGCGGTTGCGTTCACCGCCCGAGAGATCTTTTACAAATTTTTGCTGGTCCGAGCCCTTGAAGTTAAAGCGGCCGCAGTAAGAGCGCGATTGCACTTCGTAGTTGCCGATGCGGATGATGTCCTGCCCGTCCGATATTTCTTCCCAGACGGTTTTGCTGCCGTCCAGGTCGTCGCGACTCTGGTCGACGTAGCCGAGTTGTACGGTCTCACCGACCTTGACCTCGCCACCGTCGGGTTGCTCGGCCCCCATCAGTATCTTGAACAGGGTGGACTTGCCCATGCCATTGGCACCGATGATGCCAACGATACTGCCCTTGGGCACGGTAAAGCTGACGTTGTCGAAAAGCAGCCGGTCGCTGAATGCTTTTTTTAGCGCGTTCACTTCGATCACGTTGTCACCCAGACGCTGGCCCGGGGGGATGTAGATTTCGTTGGTTTCATTGCGGCTCTGGAACTCCTGGGACTGCAGTTCCTCGAAACGCTGCAGGCGGGCCTTGCTCTTGGCCTGTCGACCCTTGGGATTCTGGCGCACCCACTCCAGTTCTGCCTTGATCGCCTTCTGGTGCGAGGCTTCCTGACGCTGCTCCTGCTCCAGCCGCTGTTCTTTCGCGTCCAGCCAATCGGAGTAGTTTCCCTCGTAGGGTATGCCACGACCACGATCCAGTTCCAGAATCCAGCCGGCGGCGTTGTCCAGAAAGTAGCGATCGTGCGTAATGGCCACCACGGTACCGGGGAAGCCCTCAAGGAAACGCTCCAGCCAGGCAACACTCTCTGCGTCCAGGTGGTTGGTGGGTTCGTCGAGCAGGATCATGTCGGGGTTAGACAGCAACAGCCGGCAGAGGGCCACGCGACGGCGCTCGCCGCCGGACAGGGTAGTAACGTCGGCGTCCCAGGGCGGCAGCCGCAGGGCATCCGCTGCGATCTCCAGACGGTGATCGAGGTTGTGTGCATCGGTGGCCTGAATGATGTCTTCCAGACGAGCCTGCTCCTTCGCCAGTGCGTCGAAGTCGGCGTCAGGCTCGGCGTAATCGGCGTAGACCTTCTCTAATCCGGCCAGCGCGTCGATGGCGTCCTGCACGCCTTCCTCCACGTTGCCGCGCACGTCCTTGTCGGGATTGAGTTGGGGTTCCTGTGGCAGGTAGCCGATCTTGATCCCTGGCTGTGGCCTGGCTTCACCCAGGATGTCGGTGTCCACGCCGGCCATAATTCTCAGCAGCGTCGATTTACCCGCGCCATTGAGGCCCAGCACACCGATTTTGGCGCCAGGGAAGAAGGACAAAGAGATGTCCTCGAGGATTTTTTTCTTGGGCGGCACAACTTTGCCGACCCGGTTCATCGTGTAGACGTACTGAGCCATATTGGGACCGGAATGCAGAGTTTGAAGCGCGGGATTCTAGCAGAACTCCCGCGCCCGGGTAGGGCTATTTGAGCAGGGAAAGGCCGCGACCGATACCGTAGTACTTGATGCCGACCTCAGCCATGTAGGCGGGGTTGTAAAGATTTCGGCCGTCGAAGATTACCGGTTCAGACAGGGTCGCCTTTATGGCCTCGAAATCCGGCGACCAGAACGCTTTCCATTCTGTGCAGATCACCAGGGCGTCGGCGCCCTCAAGGGCTTCCTCCTTGGTCTGGGTGAACACCAGGTCGTCCCGCTCACCGTAAATGTCGGCACAGGCTGCCATGGCCTGGGGGTCGTAGGCGCGCACTTTGCCGCCACAGGACCACAGTCCTTCCATCACGTAGCCGCTGGGGGCCTCGCGCATATCGTCGGTGTTGGGTTTAAAAGCCAGGCCCCACACCGCGATCGTCTTGCCGTCCAGGTCCGCTCCCAGGTGTTGCATGACCAACTCCGCCAGCTTGTTTTTCTGCCGTTGGTTGGTGTCATGAACTGCTGTGAGAATGGATGCGCTGCGATGGTTATGAGTGGCCAGGTGCTTGAGCGCTCGCACATCCTTGGGGAAGCAGGAGCCACCGTAGCCGCAGCCCGGGTAGATGAACTGGTAGCCAATGCGAGGGTCGGACCCCATCCCGCGACGCACCAGTTCAATATCCGCACCGACGGATTCAGCGATGTTGGCCATCTCGTTCATGAAACTGATCTTGGTGGCGAGCATGGCGTTGGCAGCGTATTTGGTCATTTCCGCGCTGCGCGGGTCCATGATCATCATCTTCTCGTGATTCCGGTTGAACGCCTGGTACATGCGCCGGAACTCTTCCTCCACCGCTGGCGAACTGGTGCCGACGATGATGCGATCGGGGCTCTGTGCGTCAGATACGGCCGAACCCTCTTTAAGAAACTCGGGGTTGGAGGCCACTTCGAACGCGATGCTGCGGCCCTGGTCTGACAGTGCCTTGGCAATTTTTTCCCGCACGGTATCCACTGTTCCCACCGGCACCGTCGACTTGGTAACAATGACCTTGCGGCTGGCCATGTAGCGAGCGATAGAATCTGCGACCTGCATCACGTAGGAAAGATCGGCGGCACCGTCTGGGGCCGATGGCGTGCCAACGCAGATAAACAGGTAGTCAGAGGACTGAACGGCATCCTTGGTGTCGGTCGTGAATGACAGCAGCCCGTTCTCCTGGCCACTTCGCACCAGCCGTTCCAGCCCGGGTTCGAAGTAGGGGATGTCGCTTTCCCGCAGTCGGTCAACCCGTCCGGCATCGACATCCATGCAAATCACCTGGTGACCCACATCCGCAAAGATGGCAGCCTGGACCAGGCCAACATAACCGCTGCCGAAGATGCTGATTCTCATTGGAACTTCCTGTTTTCCTGAGTTGTTATGCCCCTGCTTCGCGCACTATATGTCGGAATCATGACAGAAATAAAACAGAAGTGATCGATCTGCCCCTGAACACTTATCCGGGGCAGGGTTTTTGGTTAAAATGCGCGCCATCCAGCGACGGCCCGCGTGGCCGTTCCACACCCCGGGGGACACCAATGTTTGATAGCACCATGACCATCGAAGGCTTCGATGACGAGCTCTATTCAGCGATTCAGGATGAAGAGCGCCGGCAGGAAGAGCATATCGAGCTGATCGCTTCAGAGAATTACGCCAGTCCACGGGTGCTGGAAGCCCAGGGTGGGGTCATGACCAACAAGTACGCCGAGGGCTACCCCCACAAGCGCTACTACGGCGGCTGTGAATACGTCGACAAGGCCGAGGAACTGGCTATCGAGCGCGCCAAGGCGCTGTTTGGCGCGGACTACGCCAACGTACAGCCACATTCGGGGTCACAGGCCAATTCGGCGGTGTTCCAGGCCCTGGTATCTCCCGGCGACACCATCCTGGGCATGAGCCTGGCCGACGGGGGCCACCTCACCCACGGCGCCAAGGTGAACTTCTCGGGTAAGCACTACAACGCGGTGCAATATGGCATTAACCACGATACGGGCGAGCTGGACTACGACGTCATTGAGGCGATGGCGCTGGAGCACAAGCCCAAGATGATCATCGGCGGCTTCTCGGCCTACAGCCGTGTCATGGACTGGGCCCGCTTCCGCGATATTGCTGACAAGGTGGGCGCTTACTTCCTCGTTGATATGGCACATGTGGCCGGGCTGGTTGCAGCGGGTGTTTACCCTAATCCGGTGCCTCACGCTGATGTCGTGACCTCTACCACGCACAAGACCCTGCGCGGCCCCCGCGGGGGCATCATTCTCGCCCGCGCTAACGAAGCGCTGGAGAAAAAGTTTAACTCGGCGGTTTTCCCGGGTGGGCAGGGCGGACCTCTGATGCATGTCATCGCGGCGAAAGCGGTGAGTTTTCTGGAAGCGCAGGCCCCGGAGTTCATTGATTATCAGAAGCAGGTGGTTGCTAATGCCCGCGCCATGGCGTCCACGTTCGTGGACAGGGGCATCAACATCGTCTCTGGTGGTACCGACAATCACCTGATGCTGGTTGACCTTATCGGCAAGGAATACACCGGCAAGGACGCGGACGAAGCCCTGGGGCGTGCCAATATCACCGTGAACAAGAATGCGGTTCCCAACGATCCCCGTTCGCCATTTATTACTTCTGGCTTACGGGTTGGCACACCCGCCATCACCACCCGCGGGTTCAAGGAAGCGGAAACCGTGGAATTGACCGGTTGGATGTGTGATGTGCTGGCAGCCCTGGAAGCCGGTCACCCCGACGCGGTGATTGACGAGGTCAAGCAGAAGGTTCTGGAGATCTGCGCGCGATACCCGGTGTATCGCGCCTGATCGCGAGCTGAACGCATGTCCCAGCGAAGCTGCGGTTGCTCTGGCCTTTCCAAGGCAATTGTGGGCGGAATGTGTTAATCTTCAATGACTTAGCTCTGTGAGATTTGCTCATGCATTGCCCTTTTTGCGCCGCTGATGACACCAAAGTCATCGACTCTCGCCTGGTTGCCGACGGCGACCAGGTGCGCCGCCGGCGTGAGTGCCTGAGCTGCAAAGAGCGCTACACCACCTATGAAGTGGCCGAGCTGGTGATGCCCCGGCTTATTAAACAGAACGGCAGCCGTGAGCCATTCAACGAAGAAAAACTCCGTGCTGGGTTCCTGCGGGCCCTGGAAAAGCGCCCGGTCTCCCTGGAGGACATCGAAGCGGTCATTACCCATATCAAGCATGCCCTGCGTGCCACTGGAGAGCGCGAAATCAACTCACGTCAGTTGGGTGAGTTGGTAATGGAACACTTGAAAGAACTCGACCAGGTGGCTTACGTCAGGTTCGCCTCTGTGTATCGTAGCTTCCAGGATCTGGCCGAATTCCAGGATGCCATCGAAAGCCTCCAGTCCAGCCCGGATTCTGGCAAGGTTGCCGAGGGCGAATCCGCCTAGGCCGCCGTCTGGCGGCAAATAATCTATGAGTCCCGATATTGACACTCGCATGATGGCGCGCGCATTACAGTTGGCGCGTAAGGGCCGGTTCTGGGCGTCACCCAACCCTCATGTCGGCTGTGTTCTGGTGCGTGACGGTGCCGTTATCGGGGAGGGGTTTACCCAGCCCGCCGGCGGTAACCATGCAGAGATAGAAGCCATCGCTGCAGCAGGCGATGCCGCGGGGGCGACGGCCTATGTCACCCTGGAGCCCTGCAGCCATGAGGGCAAGACCGGTCCCTGCGCTGATGCACTGGTAGCTGCGGGCCTGCACCGTGTTGTTGCAGCGATGGAAGACCCCAACCCGGTAGTGGCGGGTCGTGGCCTTCAGAAGCTGCACGATGCAGGGATGCAGGTCCAGGTGGGCGTCCTAAAGACCGAGGCGCGGTCTGTGTTGGCCGGGTTTATCGCGCGCATGACCCGAGGTAGAGGCCGGGTACGAGCTAAACTTGCGATGTCCCTGGACGGGCGCACCGCCATGGCATCTGGCCAGAGCCAGTGGATCACCGGCGCCGCCGCCAGAGCAGATGTGCAACAGCTGCGGGCGGCCAGTTGCGCGATAGTCACCGGCAGCGGCACGGCTGTGGAAGATGACTGCGCCCTGACCGTGCGCGGAGAATCCCTCGCGCTGGAGGGTGCAACGCGCGCGAGAGCCCTGCACCGTGCCCCGTTGCGAGTTTTGCTGGACAGCGGGCTGCGTGTGAGCAGTCACGCTAGAATTTTTTCCAACGACGCGCCGACGCTGTTGTTTCATGGTGAAGACGCCCGACCCGCCGGCAGCTACGGCGCTGGAGTCGAGATGCAGCCACTGCCTGCCGATGACAGTGGGCTTTCGCTAACAGCGATGATGACAGCACTTGCCGACCGGCAATGCAACGAAATTCTGGTAGAATCCGGCCCCCGGCTCGCAGGAGCGCTGATGACTGCGGGCCTTATCGACGAGTTGATTGTCTATATGGCGCCGGCCTTGCTCGGGGAACGCGCGAGACCGCTGCTGTCACTGCCGCTGGACGACATGGCGGACAAGATGTCGCTACAGATTATCGACGTGCGCCGGGTGGGCGAAGACTGGCGATTTACCGCGACTCCACTTAATCGCGACGAATAGCTCGGATTTTTTGAGAACCAGAGAAATGTTTACAGGCATCATTCAGGCAGTGGGCGAAATCGCGGCGATGGAACCGCGCGGGGGGGACCTGCGCCTGCGCATCGCCAGCGGCAAGCTACCGCTGGAGGACGTGGCGTTGGGCGACAGTATTGCCACCAACGGTGTGTGTCTCACGGTTACCGACCTACCGGGTGATGGGTTCTGGGCCGATGTGTCTGTGGAGACCCTCAATTTCACCACCATTGGCAAGCTCACAACGGGCGCCCGGGTAAACCTGGAGAAGTCGTTGACGCCCGAGAGTCGGCTGGGCGGCCACATTGTCAGTGGGCATGTGGACGGCGTCGGTGAGGTGATCTCGTTGGTGGAAGATGCGCGCTCGCGGCGGGCTGTGCTACGCGCACCCGACAGCCTGTCGAAGTACATCGCCCACAAGGGCAGTATCTGCGTGGATGGTACCAGCCTAACGGTGAATGCCGTGGATGGTGCCGAGTTCGATCTCAACATCATTCCCCAGACCATGGCTGAGACTGTATTTGGTGACTATCAGCCCGGCTCACAGGTAAACCTGGAGGTGGATGTTATTGCCCGTTACCTCGAGCGGCTGGTACTGGGTGACCAGGCCGCGGTTTCAGGAGCGGCATCCGGAATTTCATTACAGACTCTAGCCGAGAACGGTTACGTGGGCGGAAAGGCCTGAGGGACACGCATGCAGGTTAATTCCGTCGATGAACTGATCAGCGATATTCGCCAGGGGCGCATGGTAGTGCTGCTGGACGATGACGCCGATAGTCACAATGAAGGCGTAGTGATGGTAGCAGCCGAGCATTGCGGCGCCGATCATGTGAATTTCATGGCCCGCAAGGCGCGCGGCCTGGTATGCCTGACGCTGACCGATGAGCGCTGTCATCAGCTGGACCTGCCCCCGATGGTGGAAGACGCCCACGGTGAGAAGTCCAACTTCACCCTCTCAATAGAAGCAGCAGAGGGCATCGACACGGGTATTTCTGCTGCGGATAGAGCTCACACAGTGCAAGCCGCAGTTGCGCCCCATGCCAAGCCGGCAGACATTGTCCAGCCCGGACATATCTTCCCCCTGACTACGGTGCCCGGTGGCGTGCTGACTCGCGCGGGCCACACGGAAGCGGCCACCGACTATGCCCGGCTTGCAGGATTACTGCCCGCTGCCGTGATAGCCGATATCCTGACCCCGGAAGGTACCCTGGCGGATGGCCCCGCCCTGGCGGAGTTTGCGGCCAGCAATGGCCTTAAGATTGGCACCATCGCGGACCTGATTCACTTCCGTCTGGTGAACGAACGTACGGTGCGCAAGGTTAGGGAAGGTGACATAGATACTGTTCACGGTCAGTTCCGTTTGTCGGTCTACGAAGACCAGACGGCGGGCGACGTGCACCTGGCCTTGTCTCTTGGTGACATAAGGTCAGAAGAGCCCACCCTGGTGAGGGTGCACGTCAAATCATCGCTGCGAGACCTGGTGGGCAATGAACTGGAAGGTCGACCGTCGTTCAGCCTTGGCCGTTGCCTCAGTCGAGTCGCAGACACGGGGAAAGGTGTGGTTGTGTTACTCGCTCGCGAGGAAAGTACCGAACAACTCCTGGCCAGCGTCGATATGGCGTTTGGCAACGAAGCCGCACCGGGCCTGACGCCGCCCGACACCTACACCACAGTGGGTCTGGGCTCTCAGATTCTGCGCGACCTGGGCGTGGGCAAGATTCACCTGATGGGTGCGCCTATCAAGTACAATGCGATTTCCGGATTTGGTCTGGAAGTCGAAGAATTCGTAACACCCTGAGGACAGAACATGGCTGATATCAAAACTATTGAAGGTGATTTCACCAGCGCAAAGGGCGAGTACGCCCTGGTGGTCGGGCGCTGGAACAGTTTTGTGGTGGAGCATTTGCTCGAAGGTGCACTCGACACGCTGCGCCGCCACGGCATTAGCGATAAGCAAATCACCATCGTCCGCGCACCTGGCGCCTTCGAGATTCCACTGGTCTGTCGCCAGGTCGCCGAAAAGGGCGGCTACGATGCAATTATTGCGCTGGGCGCTGTGATTCGCGGCGGCACCCCACACTTTGAATATGTCGCTGGCGAATGCACCAAGGGCATTGCCCAGGTCACTATGCAGTACGGTATTCCCGTCGCCTTTGGTGTGTTGACCGTGGACAGTATCGAGCAGGCAGTGGAGCGTGCGGGTACCAAGGCGGGCAACAAGGGGGCGGAAGCCGCGGAGTCTGCCCTGGAAATGGTCAGCCTGCTGGGCAAGATCGGCTGAATGGCCAATAAGCCGCACAATACCCTGGCAGCGGAACGCCGCAAAGCCCGGCACTACGGAATGCAGGCGCTGTATCAATGGCAGATGGCGGGCGCGTCCCTGACGGACATCGAAGCCGAGTTCCGGACAGACTATGACTTCAGTCACGTTGACCTGGAATACTTCCAGGCACTGCTTCACACCGTGCCAGCCGTAGTCGACGAGTTGGAAGCGGCTTTTGAACCGCTACTGGATCGCAAACTCTCCGAGCTGGATCCCATCGAGCTGACCCTGTTACGCATGGGAACGTTTGAACTGCGCGATCGCCTGGACGTGCCCTATAAGGTTGTCATCAACGAGGCGGTGGCACTGGCCAAGAAGTTTGGCGCCACGGATAGCCACAAATACATCAACGGCGTTCTCGATAAGGCGGCGCGCGAGCTGCGCGAGGCTGAGGTCGCTGCTGCATCCTGATGGCTCTCGGCGAGTTCGAGCTCATCTACCAATATTTTTCTTCTTATGGTGCCGGCGCTGCGGTTCAGCTTGGCGTGGGCGATGATTGTGCTGTGCTGTCAGTGCCTGAGGGCGATCAGTTAGTCGCTTCGGTGGACACCATGGTGGAGGGGCGGCACTTCACGGAAGCCGCTTTTCCGGAGGATGTGGCCTTTCGGTCTGTCGCAGCTGCAGCCAGCGATCTGGCCGCGATGGGCGCGCGTCCACTGGGTATGACCCTGGCACTCACAGTGCCTGATGCAGACGAGTTGTGGTTGCACGCTTTCTCCGAGGGTGTCGGCCGGGCTGTGACTGCCTTTGATCTGCCACTGGTGGGCGGCGATACCACGCGTGGTGCACTCACAATTTCTGTACAGGTGTTTGGTGCCGTGCCGGCAGGGCAAGCCTTGCTACGCTCCGGTGCCGGGCCCGGCGACCGACTCTGCGTATCGGGCTTCCTGGGCGATGCGGCTGCAGGATTGGCGTTGGAGCAAGGTACTTCGACCTTCGAATTGTCGGATATAGAGTACCTGTCGCAACGCTTCTACCGGCCAACCCCCCGATTGACCCTGGGGCAATCACTACTGGGTACAGCCACTGCCTGCATCGATATCTCCGACGGGTTGCTTGCTGATGTGGTGCATCTCGCCCAGGCCAGCGGGGTTGCCGTCTCGATAGAATCATCCCGGGTTCCCCTATCACCTGCACTTCGTCGCCTTCAGAACAGTGAGCAGGCATTGCGCTGGGCGCTGACGGGCGGCGACGACTATGAGCTGTGTTTCACGCTCCCATCAGCGGCTGCGCTTCCCCCGCATTGCACGGTCATCGGCAAGATCGAGGCGGGAGAGGGCGTTGACTGTGACCTTGCGTTAGGTGCCCCCCCGGGGTTTGACCACTTCGCCTAGGGTGGCGTTGCCATGAAACCTCCCGTCCCTGTTGTTTGGTGACGGATACATGGCCCAGAGCGTACACTTGGGACGTCAAAGCCCTAACGAGCACCGGAATGAGCGAAGGCCAGATACCCGAGGTGGAAGCAGTTCCGGATGTTGTGGTTCAACCTACACCCTTCCGAAACCTTCCCCAGTTCCTCGCCTTTGGCTTTGGGAGTGGATTATCGCCAAAGGCACCTGGAACCATCGGTACATTGGCGGCTGTGCCCCTTTACTGGCTGATCTCGGGCCTTAACTTGTGGTTGTACACTGCGGTGGTCCTGGCGGCACTTTTCCTGGGCATCTATCTGTGTGGCGTGGCCAGTCGCCAGCTCAATGTTCATGACCATCCAGGTATCGTCTGGGATGAGTTTGTGGGTCTGTGGATTACCCTGTGGGCCGTGCCAGTCACGCTCCCCTGGTTGCTGGCCGGGTTTGTGGTGTTCAGGATTTTTGACATCGCCAAACCCTGGCCTATCAGCCTGCTCGACCGAAACGTCGGCGGTGGGCTGGGTATTATGATTGATGACGTGGTCGCGGGAATTTTCGCCTGCGCTACCTTGCATCTCGGACTGTGGCTGGGGAATCTATGAAATCTGTCGCGCTCCTTTGCGCCCTGCTGGCATCACTCTGCCTGTCGACGGCGATGGCGTCGGACGTGATTGTGGAAGCGCTGCTACCCAATGCCGCAGTCCTGAAGATCAATGGCCAACGCCACACGCTTCGAGCGGGGGAGTCTGTCGGAGAGGTGACGTTGGTAGCTGCTGATGCCAAGCAAGCCATGGTCGAGGTGGCTGGCAAACGCCAGTCAGTGAGCATCAGCCAGCGAATTTCGGGCAACTTCGAAGTTCCGGAAAAACGTGAAGTCTCGATTCCCAGAGACGCGCTCAAGCAGTACCGAACCATTGCCGAAATCAACGGCCGCCGCGTAGCCGTGATCGTGGATACCGGTGCGAATGTCGTCGCCATCAATGCGGCGCAGGCTGCCGCTTTGGGGGTGGATTATGCCAATGGCGTTCCCACCACTGTTGAAACTGCCAGTGGTACCGTGAATGCCTGGGTCGTCTCGCTGGCTACCGTCGATGTGGGTGGAATTCGTGTAGAACGCGTACAGGCTGCCGTTACCGACAGCCAGTTTCCGTCCACCATTCTTCTTGGGATGACCTACCTCGAGCACGTCGAGATCACCGAGTCGAATGGCGTGATGTCATTAACCAGGGACTGGTAGTGAAGGACTAGTGGTCCCGCGTGACGATATAGCGCGCCAGGTCGCGCAGCTCGTCGGCCGAGTCACCGAAATCGGATAGAGACTCCAAGGCAGCGTCGAGGAGTTGCTGTGCCTCCGCCTTGGCGCCATCCAGGCCCATCAGCTTTACATACGTTGCTTTGTCGGAGGCTTCATCCTTCCCGCCGGTCTTACCCAACGTCGCTGTAGACCCCTCGACGTCAAGTATGTCGTCCACCACCTGGAATGCGAGTCCGATGTGTCTGCCGAACTCATCAAGAGCCACGAGTTGCTGCTCGGACGCATTGGCGGCGATACCCCCAAT
>Ga0213866_10001972_pt1 | contig 14872 bp, 7 predicted proteins | sample PICome_11_FD_160079 | JGI IMG/M metagenome (GOLD analysis project Ga0213866, IMG submission 160079) | Coastal seawater microbial communities near Pivers Island, North Carolina, United States - PICO284 | ecosystem: Environmental > Aquatic > Marine > Coastal | place: USA: North Carolina...
AGCCTCGCGGCGCAGTTTGTGCTGGGCATCTCGGGGTACATGAGTTACCAGTTCTACAGTGCCTACGAGGACTATTCCCAGGAGGGGTTCACGTTCGGGCTGCGTTGGGACAAGTCGTTCTAAACCAATTCAAGGAGAGTTGATTATGTACGACGAGCTGTCGGTCGATCATTTTATGGATGGGCTACAGAAGCGTAATCCCGGAGAACCGGAATTTCACCAGGCCGTGTACGAAGTGGCTCAGTCAGTCATTCCCTTTATCCTCGACAATCCCAAGTACCAGCAGGCGGGAATTATCCAACGGATGACAGAGCCCGATCGCACGGTTATATTCCGCGTGGTGTGGGAAGACGATGAAGGTAATGTCCGGGTCAATCGGGGTTACCGGGTTCAGTTCAACAACTCGATTGGACCCTACAAGGGTGGGCTACGGTTTCACCCCTCGGTTACGCTCAGCGTCCTCAAGTTCCTGGGGTTTGAGCAAACCTTTAAGAACAGCCTTACCGGCCTGCCAATAGGCGCCGGCAAGGGTGGCGCGGACTTTAACCCCAAGGGCAAGTCAGATCGGGAAGTCATGCGATTCTGCCAGGCCTTCATGACCGAGCTTTACCACCACATTGGGCCTGACACGGATGTACCTGCCGGCGATATTGGTGTCGGTGGTCGAGAGATCAGCTACATGTTTGGCCAGTACAAACGTCTCGCGCACGAATTTACCGGCGTGCTCACGGGTAAGTCTCTGGAATATGGAGGAAGCCTCATCCGAACCGAGGCCACGGGTTACGGCAACGCCTACTTCATGGAGGAAATGCTGCGTCACCACAACGACGCCATCGAGGGTAAGACCTGTGTGGTGTCCGGCTCCGGCAATGTGGCCACCTACTGCACCCAGAAAATCACGGAACTCGGGGGCAAAGTGGTCACGCTGTCTGACTCCTCGGGATTCATCCATGATCCCGAGGGTATCAATGAAGAAAAGCTGGCCTTCGTTTTTGACCTGAAGAACAGGCGACGGGGCCGGATATCCGAGTACGCAGAAAAATTTGGTTGTGATTATCACGATGGTCAGCGCCCGTGGGGCGTGCCGTGTGATCTGGCGTTTCCCTGTGCCACACAAAACGAACTCAATGCTGACGACGCCAGAGCACTGGTCGCCAACAAGTGTATTGCAGTTTCCGAGGGCGCCAACATGCCCACCACGGTCGACGCGGTTGATATTCTTCATGACGCGCATGTGTTGTTCGGCCCAGGCAAGGCGGCCAACGCCGGAGGGGTGGCGATCTCCGGGCTGGAAATGACCCAGAACGCTATGCGACTGTCCTGGTCGGCCGAGGAAGTGGAATCTCGCCTGAAGAACATCATGCGAGATATTCACGACAAGTCTGCCCGCCATGGTACCAATGGAGAGCGGGTCAATTACGTTAAGGGCGCAAATATCGCGGGCTTTATCAAAGTGGCTGACGCCATGCTGGCCTACGGTGTGATTTAGCACGCGTCATGGGAGATCACTTCCACATAGCTGTCATCGGCGCTGGACCGGCAGGCCTCAGCGCTGCCGGTCGCGCCGCTGACTACGATCGGGAAGCGGGCCTGGACAACCCCAGCTACGTGCTGCTGGAGGGTTTTAATACTTTCGCCAAAACCATCCAGAAATACCAGAAAGGTAAGCACGTCATGGACGAGCCGGGATTTCTGGCCCTGCGAAGTCCGGTGCCTTTCACCGCTGGCAAGCGCGAGGAAATTCTTGGCGCCTGGGCCCAGAGCATCGAAGCCGGATTGAATATCCGTTATGGCGCCGAGGTGGTAGCCATCGACAAACAAGGGGAGCGATTCTCAATTCGCACCAGTCAGGCTGGCGAGATTACTGCCGACCATGTGGTGCTATCTATCGGCACACAGGGAAACCCCCGGGCGCTGGGCGTTGACGGCGATGCCGAATCGGACTTTGTGCAATACACGCTTGACGACCCCGAGGCATTCAGGGAGGAAACTATCGTTGTCGTGGGCGCAGGTGATGCGGCCATTGAAAATGCGATCGCGCTGGCGGAGTACAACCGGGTTTTCATCATCAATCGCCGTAACGAGTTCAGCCGGGCAAAAGACGGCAACCTCAACGCTGTACTGGCGGCCATTAACGACAAGAACAAGCAGTTTTATTGCCACTACGAGACCACGATCGCCGGGCTTGAGCTTCCCGCGGAAGGGGAACAGGAAGGCGCGATACTTCTCGACACCCCGGCCGGTGAGGAACGGGTAGCCTGCCATCGCGTGATTGCGCGACTGGGCACCATTCCACCGAGAAAGTTCGTGGAATCCTGTGGCATAGAGATAAGCAGCGACAGCGCAGACGCCGTCCCTGAGGTTGACGGCCGTTACCAGAGTAATGTCCCTGGTCTATTCATCATTGGCGCCCTGGGCGGATACCCGCTGATAAAGCAGGCAATGAACCAGGGTTATGACGTCATCGAGTATATTCACGGGAAAAACACCAAGCCGGCTGACTATCCTTTGCTGCAAAGCCAGTTCTCGGGGCTGCCGTACGTGATGGATGCCGAGGATGTGCTGTCGCTTTACCAGAGCCGCGTCGCGATGTTTCGCCAGATGAACCCACTGGCGTTTCGCGAATTGATTATCGAAAGCCGGATTATCGTGAGCCTGTCCGCGGAGGAAATTTCCAGCGCGCCGCCACCCCAGGATCGCTCAACCCATTTTGTTTCGGCTGATGAGCCCTTGTACCGAAACGGCGAATTTTCAACCTCGTTCTACACCATTGTCGAAGGTGAGGTGAAAATGCAGCTGGAGGAGGGCGGAGATACACACTCGCTCAAGCCTGGCCAGTTCTTCGGTGAGATGAGCCTGATTTCTGGTCGTCCCCGGCAGGGCAGCGCCGTGCCCGGTGCAGATTGCATCCTGATCGAGACGCCGCGCCGCATCATGGTCAAGCTGATGAATTCCAACGAAGCCGTGCGTAGCGGTATCGACCGGGTTTTCATCATGCGCGCTCTTCAGAGCGCTTTCCAGCCCGGCCTGGATCTCAGCGCGCTGACGGACATTGCGGGCCGGGTTACCACGCGGCAGTTTAATGCTGGCGAGTTGCTTTTTGAGGAAGGGGCGGAAGGTGAGTCACTACACCTCATTCGAAGCGGCACAGTGATGCTGACCCGCGGCAGCGCCGATCTGGTAGTGGCACAGCATCACTCTGGCGAGTTGGTTGGCCAGTTGGCTCTGATGGGATCGCCGGTTCGTCCTGATACCGCTCGCGCCGCCGTGCGCACGGAGACTATCGAAATCAGGAAAACGGAATTTCTTGCCCTGGTGCAAAGCCAGCCGGGCCACGCCACGGTACTGCAAGGAAGGCTCGCAGGGGTTCTCAAGCAGACCAATGCCATGGCTTCCCAACCGGAATCGGCCCGCGCCATCGGATTCCTCATGGAACACGGTCTTGGCGAAGCTACCAATGCGTTGGTTATTGACGAAACACTCTGCGTTGGCTGTGACAATTGCGAAAAGGCGTGCGCCGAAACACATGGCGGCGTGTCCCGGCTGGATCGCGAGTCCGGGCCATCTCTTGCACGACTTCACGTGCCAGTATCCTGCCGTCACTGCGAGCTCCCTCATTGCATGAAAGACTGTCCGCCCGATGCGTTGCGACGAGCGCCCAACGGTGAGGTTTTTATCACCGATAGCTGCATTGGCTGTGGAAACTGCGAAACCAATTGTCCTTATGACGCGATCAAACTGAGTTACCCGGCACCGCCCAAGCCTGGACTGTTGTCCTGGTTGTTCTTCGGGCGTGGGGATGGCCCCGGAGAGCCCGATGCTTTCGAACCGCTTCCGGAGGCGCGAGAGTCTGGCAAGAAAGCCGTCAAATGTGATGCCTGCATGAACCTCGCCGGCGGGCCGGCCTGCGTTCGGGCCTGCCCCACGGGTGCAGCGGTTCGATTGTCACCGCAACAGTTTGTGGAACTGGTAGAGGCGCGCTGAGTATGCACGTGAGCATTCTGGGATGGCAACGATACCGCTACCTTAAAGCGTGCTTGCTGTTGCTTTTGCTCAGCGCTGCAATCTACGTGTCGCAGTGGGGCAGCGCCAGCCAGCCTCCCAACGGCGGTACCTGGCAGGGCTATGTACTGGGGACTCTCGGGGCCGTGCTGATCCTGTGGCTGTCGCTTCTGGGCATCCGCAAGCGTCGCTACTCGTCTACCCTTGGCTCGGTTCAGGGCTGGACATCAGCGCATGTCTATCTGGGCGCTGCGTTGATCGTTGTTGCGACTTTTCACTGTGCGCTGCAGTTTGGCTGGAATGTCCACACGCTCGCCTACGTGCTGATGTGCCTGGTGGTGTTGTCGGGTTTCTATGGACTGTATGTCTACCTGCATCTGCCGAACAGAATCGCGGTTAACGGTGCCGAGAAGGAGCGAGGCCATTGGCTGGAAGAGCTGGACCAGTTAGACACTGCGATCCGGGAGACCGTGCAGCGGTGCGATGCCGAATTGCAGGCGATGGCGCTGAGTGCACTCGACCTGACTGCGCTGGGTGGCACTGTAACCAGGCAGTTGAGTGCCAGGGACTACTCCAAGGTTGAGCCATTGACCGGTGGCAAGCCGGTGCCCAACGTCGAGCAGGGCGTGATTATCGATGAGTTGGCTCGCCGAGTGCCCGACGCGAGTAAGCGCGCTGAAGCCGAAGTATTGAATGAATTGCTGTCTGCATTTGGTCGCCGCCAGGTGATCCTCCACGTATTGCGCAGGGACGTACGGCTCAAGGGCCTGCTGCGGGTGTGGCTTTATCTCCATATCCCACTGACAGCGGCACTGTTGACTGCGCTGCTGATACACATCCTCTCCGTGTTCCTGTACTGGTGACTTTGTGTACTTTCTAGTAAGACGAGTGATTGGGCGCGGAGCCGGCGAATCTCTGGAGCAGGATTACCAGGGCGACAGGCTGACCATAGGTTATGGCGCTCTTGTGCAATTGCCTGGCCTCCAGGGGCAGATAGCGTTAACGCCTCACCAGCAGGGAGCGGCCTTTGAGACCACCAGGTTGCAACCCCTGCTGGCCGGCAAGGCGACCCGAAAGGGTAAGCTGGCCCTGGGAGATGTGTTGGAACTGCCGGGTTATGAGATTGAACTCATACTTGCCCCATCCGGCTTTGATCTGGCTGTTGAGGTGCGTCTCACCTCAGATAAGCCGGCGGTCATTCGCACGGGTCTTGAACTGGATGACAGCGCTTTCAATATTCGCCGCATGAGCTGGCTATTGGCGGTGACCGTGCTGGCTCTGTTTCTGGTGATACCCGCTGCCTCGCTATTCGATAGTCGTGTTGCGTCAACACTCCGGCAAGCACCCCTGCCGGATGACGGGCTATGGTCGTCGGGGCCACTCGCTTCCGCGCATCGCACCGCCGGTGTGACTGAAGACTGCGGTGCCTGCCACCAGGAGCCTTTCGTCATGGTGCGCGATGACGCCTGCCTCGACTGCCATCGAAATACGCGCGAGCATGTTGACCTGGAGATTCATGATTCACAGGCATTTGTCGGTGAGCGATGCGCCAGTTGTCACCGGGAGCACAACGAACCGGCGCACATCGTCGATCGTAACAAATCGCTGTGTACGGACTGCCACGCCGACCCTGAGCCCTGGGCAGTTGCAGGTGGCAACGGCATGGGCGCAGTCAGCGCTTTCACCGGGGACCAGCACCCCGCGTTTAGGCTCGCGCTGCTGCGGCCCCAGGGGCCAGGCGCCGCCCATGGCTGGCGCACAGAACGCGTGAGCTGGCACGGCGATAATGCCCTGTCTGAGCAATCCAACCTGAAGTTTAATCACCAGGTCCACTTGGATGCGGACAAGGTGCAGGACCAGGCGAGCGGGCAGCCGCTGGCCTGCAGTGCCTGTCATGTGCTGAAAGAAGATGGCGAACATTTTGAGCCTGTCACCATGGACAATCACTGTCGCTCTTGCCACAGCCTGAACTTCGACGTGTTTGAGCCTGATCTTGAGTTGCCCCACGGCGACACCCGGGCAGCTATCGTCGCCATGGAGGCGCACTTCATCCGCGAGTTCACCGACCCGGTGTTACGCAAGGACAGGGCCGCGCAGAAACCCCGGCGTGTTCCCGGTAAGCGCTATGCCTCGGCGGCCTGTGAAGGAAGCGGCCTTGAATGCGGCCGCGCGGAGGCGATGAAAGAAGCGGCCTACCAGTTTGTTGAAACAGGCTGCATTACCTGTCACGAGGTCACGGAAACCGGCCTTTCCGACATTGCTGACCGATGGTTCGTGCAACCTGTGCGCGTCACCGGGGACTGGTACCCCTACAGCCAGTTCAATCATACGGCGCACCTGTCTCTGGCGGGCGGCAGTGAAGCTGAGGTCTGTGCGGGCTGCCATGAAGCTGCGACTTCGGTGGTTTCCACCGACACGCTCATCCCGGTGCAACAAGATTGCTTAGCCTGTCACGATGAGCAGAAGGGCGGCTCGCTTGTTGATTGTGTTGCCTGCCACCAGTTCCACCAGCCCACAGGGTCAGTGTCTATACTTGCGCGAGAGGTGTCGCCATGATGCGCAGGCACAGACTACAGCGCCTTCGGCTCGGATTGATGGTGTTCCTGTCGGTCGCGGTTGCCGCCCTGGTCAGCTGCGGGGGTGGTAGTAGCAGCGGCGGGGCAGGGAGTTCTCCGGCGACAGCGCCCGACCAAACACCCTGCACTGGGCAATGCGTGACCGCGAATTCCCGATTGACCGTAGAAGACGTCAAACGCGTACTCGCCCAGGGCGCGCACCAGGCTGAGGCTCTCGGCGAGGCCGCGACGATCGCCGTGGTCGACAGGGTGGGCAATGTGCTCGCTGTCTATCGTTCTGCGGGTACCGCGAAGGACATTACCCTGGCCACGGCCTTTCCGCCTGATGTGTCCGGTGGTCTGGAAGGTATCGTGCTCCCAGCGGCGGTGGGCGGAGACGCACTCGCCGCAATAACCAAGGCGGTGACAGGTGCGTATCTCGCCAGCGAGGGCAACGCTTTTTCGACACGGACGGCCAGCCAGATTGTTCAGGAGCATTTCAATCCCGGCGAACTCAATCAACCCGGTGGACCGCTGTTCGGGGTTCAGTTCAGCCAGTTGGCGTGCTCTGACTTTACCCTGGGTGGTGTGTCACGAGGCCCAGGCCCGCGACGATCACCGCTCGGATTGGCGGCCGATCCCGGCGGTCTACCCCTGTTCAAGGACGGTGCGCCCGTGGGAGGTGTGGGTGTCATTGCCGACGGGCGCTATAGTGTTGATAAAAACCCGCTTGATGTCGACCGGGATGTCGACGAACTGATTGCATTCGCTGCGACGTTTGGTCTGGCAGCACCGGTTGATCGCCGCGCAGATCGCATTACCGTCGAAGGCAAAACCTTTCGCTTCAGTGACGTAGATTTCGGTGATCTGCCGGTTGATCCTGAACAGGCGCCGGCCTTCGACACTCTGGGCAGTGCTGGTGGGCTGATACCGGTGACGGGCTATACCGACGGCGACATTCGCGCCGGCACCGTCTTTGGTCAACCCGAGTCGGGTATTCGCCCGGCCAGCGGCTATCCCGGTCTCGACGCTTTCGTTTTCGTCGACGGCGGCAACAGTAACCGCTTTCCACCTCAAGCTGGTACCGACGTTGGGTCACTGTCGGTACCGCCCCTGTCAGCTGATGAGGTGAGCCAGTTACTCGCGTCTGCTATCGAGGTGGCAAATCGTTCGCGGGCCCAGATTCGGCGGCCGGTCGGCAGCCAGGCGCGCGTGACCGTTTCTGTGGTGGATAGCCGGGGGGCTATTCTCGGCATGCTGCGCACTCGCGATGCTCCGGTATTCGGTGCAGACGTTTCTCTGCAGAAGGCCCGGACTGCCACACTGTTTTCATCGCGTGACGCGGCGGATTTCCTTCACGGTATAGCGACGCCCGCTCAGTACCTGAACCCTGACCTTTCTCCCGGCGAGCAGGTAGAGATCGGCAGTTACGTGGATGCAGTGCAATCCTTTGTCGGACCCCAAGCGCTTACAGACGGCACTGCGTTTTCAGATCGCGCCGGCGGTAATCTGTCGCGGCCTTTCTATCCTGATGGTATTCGCGGCAACGATCACGGTCCGTTCAGCAAGTCGTTCCGCGATGGGCGCTGGAGCGTATTTTCCACCGGCCTGCAGCTGGATCTGGCCTATAACAGGATCATTGAGCACATCGCCTTTGTCGCCGGTCTCTCGGCCACTGACGTGGCGCCTAACTGCGCCCAATCACTCGAGCCGCGTGTTGCTAACGGCATACAGATATTCCCCGGCAGTGTGCCGATCTATCGTGGCGAGGAGCTGGTAGGCGGCATTGGAGTCTCTGGCGATGGCATAGACCAGGACGACATGATCGGATTCCTGGGTGTCCATGAAGCGGCGGCGCTTCTGGGTGGCAGCATCAATAATGCTCCGCCTTCCATACGGGCGGATCAGCTGACTCCCCGCGGTGATCGACTAAGGTACATTCAGTGCCCGCAAACACCTTACATCGACAGTGATGCGCAGCGTGTCGGCGATGGGAAATAGGGCATGAACACACGCGCCGAAAATATTGCCCTGTTGTCTTTGCTTGGTCTGTCAGCAGTCTTTACGGTTGCATTAAGCCCAATGGGTGTCGCACAGGAAACCGTTGAGCAGGCGGTTGCCTGCGATGATGGTCAGGCGCGTGATCGCACGCGTAGCACCCGGCGACGGGGCGGTGGTGCCAATCGTGACTGCGCCTATGTAGAGGTCGTGGTTGATCAGGAAACCGGGGAAGTCATACGCGAGACACCGGTGGCACCAACGCGCACGGTATTGCCCAGACGTTATTCGCCAGTTCCCCGGCCAACGGCCGAGCAGTACGTCGAGCATGTGCCTATTCCGGACCGTTGGCGGATTGTCGATAGCCTTGGGTACGCGGATAACTGGTGGGACCCTTACAATCAGAACACCATCAAGGGCGATAAGCCCCTGCATGACGACTGGTTTTTCAACGTCGCTGCCATTTCAGATTCGGTGTTGGAGTTGCGAGAGGTACCGACACCGGTAGGCGTCCAGTCCACCGATTCACCGGGATCGCTGGATGTGCTCGGTGGCACAGAGCAGGCCTTGTTTAACCAGAATATTGCGGTGGAATTTGTTTACTACAAAGGCAACACCGTGTTTAAGCCGCCTGACTGGGAGTACCGCTTCACCCCGGTGTTTAACTACAACTACACCGACATTGAAGAGGTCGCCGGAGTTAACGCAGATCCTGCGGATGGCCTCACGCGCAATGACAACCATGTGGGTATTCAGGCGGCCTTTGTCGACAAGCACCTGCGGAATGTTTCCGAACGCTACGATTTCGACAGTCTTCGGGTGGGTATACAGCCTTTCTCCAGTGATTTTCGTGGCTTCCTTTTCCAGGACTCGCCGTTTGGCGTGCGTTTGTTCGGCACTCGTAACAACAACAAGCTTCAGTACAACCTGGCTTGGTTCCGGCGGATGGAGAAGGACACCAATTCGGGTTTGAATGACATAGGCGAAGACCTCAGGGACGACGACCTGTTTGTTGCCAACCTCTATTGGCAGGATCAGCCGACACTGGGTTTCTTTTCGCAGTTCAGCGTGATTTACAACATGAATCGCGAGGATGACGAGGTGTTCTACGACACCAACCGATTTATCCAGCGGCCCGCGTCGATAGGTGAAGAGCGCCTCCGTGAATACGACGCCTGGTACCTCGGCTATAACGGTGACGGACACTTCGGTCGCCTGAATCTCACCACGTCCTTCTATGTTGCGCTGGGGGAAGAGAAGAACGCAGTTTTCAGCGGAGAGCCCTCTGACGTGGAGGCTTTCTTCTTTGCGGCTGAACCGTCGATGGACTTTGACTGGATTCGGGCGCGCGCCTCTTTCCTGTATGCATCCGGTGACGATGATCCCTTCGACGATAAGAGCCAGGGCTTTGACGCCATTTTCGAAAACCCACAGTTCGCCGGCGCAGACACCAGCTACTGGATACGCCAGGGTGTGCCGCTTATCGGTGGCGGTCGCGTAGCGCTGTCCCAGAGGAACGCCGTGCTTAATTCACTGCGATCATCCAAGGAGCACGGCCAGTCAAACTTTACGAATCCAGGGACCTTGCTGCTGGGTGGGGGAGTGGATCTCGACCTCCTGCCAGAGCTCCGGCTGTCCTTTAACGCAAACTACCTGTCATTCGTCGAAACAGAAGTGCTCGAAGTGGCAAGGCAGCAGGCTAATGTCGATAAAGAAATTGGGTTTGACCTGTCGGCTGCAATTATCTGGCGTCCCTTTATGAGCCAGAACGTGGTGGTGAGGCTGTCGTATGCCCAGCTGCTTTCGGGAGATGGGTACAGGGATCTTTACGGTGACGACGATCCCTATTCGCTGCTGGCGAATGTGATTCTGACTTTCTAGGAAATGCCGATGAACGCGCGACGTCAAAGCTGGTTCGAATCAAACGGTATAACCCTGCCGGCATTTTTGTCGATAGCTCTGCTGGTATTTATGCCTGCTGCGGTAACCTTTGGTGCATCCAAGTACGAAAAGGTGGAACGCAGCTACGTCACTGCCCCCGATGCACCGTTTAGTCAAACCAGCGAACAAATGGCTTTCAAGTCGGACGGTTGTGAAAGTTGCCACACCGGCACAGACCAGAAAACCATGCACGCCAATCCTGCTGTCAAACTTGGGTGCACAGACTGCCATGGCGGTGACGCCAAGGTTTTCAAGCCCGGCAGCGCCGACTCAATTGCCCAGGCCCCCTATCTGGATGCCATGGAGCAAGCGCACGTATTACCGCAGTATCCGGATGCCTGGCACTACCCCTCCAGTGCCAACCCCGAGCAAACCTACACACTCCTGAATAAAGAGAGCCCCGAGTTCACTCGCTTTATCAATCCTTCGGACTACCGCATTGCGCGGGAAGCCTGTGGTGCCTGTCACTTGCCAATTATCGAGGCAGCGGAACGCAGCCTGATGGCCACGTCAGCAATGCTGTGGGGAGGTGCTTCCTACAATAACGGGATCCTGCCGTATAAGCGCTACATCCTGGGCGAAGCGTATACCCGGGAAGGCGAGCCTGCCTCTATTGTTGGGCCGATTAAGCCCACGCCGGAAATGACCGAGCAGGCGAGTATCCTGCCGCAGCTGTACCCGTTACCCGCCTGGGAAACGATCAATCCTGGTGACATTTTCAGGGTCTTCGAGCGCGGTGGTCGCAACATCAGTAATCTGTTCCCCGAGACCGGCCTGCCAAATGCTCTTGGCCAGCTACAGAGAATTGAGGAACCTGGGCGCCCCGATATCCGCCAATCGAATCGCGGTCCCGGCACCGGCGCGCGAATCTCCGTGCCGGTAATCAACATAACCAAGACGCGCCTGAACGACCCGCATACTTGGTTCCTCGGTACCAATGATCAGCCGGGGGACTATCGCAGTTCCGGCTGCGCCTCCTGCCATGTGGTCTATGCCAACGACCGGGATCCGGCACATTCCGGGCCGTATGCCCAGTTCGGCCATACCGGAGAATCACAGACCTCAGACCCCACCATTCCCAAAGGGCGCAGTGGCCACCCGCTGAAACATGAATTCACGCGGGCTATCCCTACCAGCCAGTGCATGGTCTGCCACATGCACCAGCCCAATATGTTCGTTAACAGCTACCTCGGTTACACCATGTGGGATTACGAGTCTGACGCGCCAGCAATGTGGCCTGAAGAGCAGGTGTACCCAAGCGACAAGGAACGGCGCGAGGTTTACAAGCGTAATCCCGAAGGTGCCGCGCCGCGGGGTAAGTGGGCTGACATCGAGTTTTTGAAAGCGGTATCGGAAATGAATCCGACGCTCAAGGACACGCAGTTCGCCGACTACCACGGGCACGGCTGGAACTTCCGGGCAATCTTCAAGCGGGACCGTCGCGGTAACCTGCTGGACGCTGAGGGCGACATTGTCAGTGACGATGATCCTGAAAAGTTTGATAAGGCCGTGCATATGGCCTCTATTCACCTCGATAAGGGTATGCATTGCGTTGATTGTCACTACTCACAGGATAATCACGGCAATGGTCATATTTATGGCGAGGTAGCCGCGGCGGTGGAGATTGACTGTAAAGATTGTCACGGGTCGGTCGACGCTTACCCCAATCTTTATACGTCTGGCCCGGCTGCCCTTGAGGGCGGTACTGACCTGGGAGCGATCCGCAATCCTGACGGCCGCCTGCGCTTTGAATGGATAGGCCAGAAGCTTATTCAGCGCTCGGTGCTGGATCCTGAACTGGAGTGGGAAGTAAGTCTGGTAAAAGATTCTGTTACCGATGACCATGGCGACTACAACGCCAAGGCTGCACGCGCCAAGCTGATGAGCAGGGATACCTCGAGCCAGGCCTGGGGAAGCGACGTCGTTGCTGAGGAGCGAGCGCATTCGGATGAGGAGATGGAGTGCTACACCTGCCATACCTCGTGGACCACCAGCTGCGCCGGCTGCCACCTACCCATCCAGGCCAACGAGAAAACCGAGCGGCACCACTACGAAGGCGGCGAGACACGCAACTATGCTACCTACAATCCGCAGGTATCCCGCGACCAGATGTTCCTGCTGGGCCGGCGCGAAACAGCCAAGGGTGGCAAGATAGCGCCGGTTAGGTCCACCTCTGCACTGGTGCTTTCTTCCACCAATGCCAATCGCGAGAAAATTTATATCCAGCAACCGCCCATAGCGGCAAGTGGTTACAGCTCACAGGCGTTTAATCCTCATTTTCCACACACCACGCGCAAGACCGAAACCAAGCAGTGTGAGGACTGCCACCTGAGTAAAAACAACGACAACAACGCGATCATGGCGCAGTTGCTGATGTACGGAACAGACTTTGCTGACCTGCTTGGTTTCATGGCTTACGTGGGCAGCGAGCAACATGTCACGGGTGTCCAGGTGACAGAATGGGACGAACCTCAGTCGGTCATTGGCAGTTACCTTCAGCGCTACGCCTACCCTGATTTTTTCCAGAAGCATCTGGAGAATGACCGGGAATTGCAGCACGGTTATCCACACGGTTCCGGCTCGGTGGGTTGCCTCCAGCACCGCGGTGAGTACCTTTTTGTCGCCGAGGGAAGCAAGGGCATGCAGGCCTACGATATTGCCAGCATTGCGAACAAGGGAATCTCGCAGCGTCTGATCACCGCGCCTTTCAGCCCACTTGGCCACGACACCCGCATCGATTCTCCAAATGCGACCTGTGTGGTCCTGCCGACCACGCAGCCCATACAACCCTCCCGCAACCAGGGAGACCTGATGCGCAAGGTAAATCTCGAGCAACCTTTCCATCCGCTCTACGATTATGCCTACATTCTCGACTCCGAAGAGGGCCTGATTCTCACGGACATCGATACGCTGATGGATGGCGAACCCCGCAATAATTTCCTGGAGCGGGCGCTGACCTGGGATGGCGATGGTGCCCTGAAGGGGGCCCGCCATATGGCCATTGGTGGCTACTATGTGTATGTAATCGCCGACGCAGGACTGGTGGTGATCAATATCGACGATCCCCTGAAGCCGCGGGTTGAAGCGACACTCCCATTGAACAATGGCCATTCAGTGGTGCAGCAGTTTCGTTACCTTTGGGTCACCGATGGTGATGGCCTCAAAGTGGTGGATATCACTCAGCCGACGGCGCCCAGGCTGGTGAACGACGCGCTGGTTTCCCTGAAGGAAGCGCGGAGAGTACATATTGCCAGGACCTATGCCTATGTCGCTGCAGGTTCAGACGGATTGGTCATTGTCGATATTGAGCGACCCGAGAAACCGCGTGTGCTCACAATGTTCAAGGACGGTATTGTGGATGCGCAGGATGTTACGGTGGCAAGTACCAATGCTTCCCTGTTTGCTTATATCGCTGATGGTGCAGGAGGTCTCAAAGTCGTTCAGCTAACTGCGCCCGACAGTCAGCCCAAGTTTTACGGCTTCAGCCCCGAGCCGAAACCGGAGCTGATTGCCAGCTACGCTACCGCGTCGCCCGCGCTGTCTATCTCCAGGCCACTTGAGCGTGACCGGGGCGTGGACGAAACAGGCGGACAAATCGCGGTGTTTGGACGCGTCGGGTCGCGCCCATTGAACAAAGAAGAGATGCAACGTTTGTACGTCGATGAGAGTGGGAAACCATGGTACGTAGAGAACTGATTTTTCTGCTGCTTTTCCCGTGGTCGCTATTCTCACTGGCGGCTATGCCCCTGCCCGAAAGCGGTCGCAATACTCATGAAGGAGTAGCCAGTTGTGCGACCAGCGTCTGCCATGGCAAGGTCAGCCCAGACCCGTCCTCCACGGTTTGGCTGAACGAGTATCGAATCTGGTTGCGGCAGGATTACCACTCGCGCGCCTACAAAACCCTGCAGACCGAGCAGTCGCGGGCCATCGCGAGAAAACTGGGTTTACCCGCGGCACACACGGCGCAGGTGTGCCTCGACTGTCATGCGGACAATGTCCGCAATGATGCCCGCGGCCGACGCTTCCAGATCTCGGACGGTGTGGGTTGTGAGGGCTGCCACGGTGGCGCAGGCCAGTGGCTGGAAAGTCACGCGGAACAGGGCACCAGTCATGCGGATAACCTCGCTGCCGGCATGTATCCCACGGAGGATCCCGTGGCGAGGGCGCGACTGTGCCTGTCGTGTCACCTGGGTACCGAAAACAAATTTGCCACCCATGAAATCATGGGAGCCGGACATCCGCGTCTGGCATTTGAACTTGAAACCTTTACCGTCAACCAGCCCCGGCATTACGAAGTGGACGACGACTACCGCGAGCGAAAGCCGGCTATCGGCTCAGTCAATATGTGGCTTGCGGGTTTGGCAGTAACCAGTCTG
>Ga0213866_10001974_pt1 | contig 14870 bp, 12 predicted proteins | sample PICome_11_FD_160079 | JGI IMG/M metagenome (GOLD analysis project Ga0213866, IMG submission 160079) | Coastal seawater microbial communities near Pivers Island, North Carolina, United States - PICO284 | ecosystem: Environmental > Aquatic > Marine > Coastal | place: USA: North Carolina...
CGAAGAGGAACTCAACCGCTACATGCGTGAAGCCGTGCAGGTGGAGCCCGACCATCCGGTGCTGATTGACCAGTACCTGGAAAACGCGGTGGAAGTGGATGTGGATGCCCTCTGCGATCACACCGGGGCCGTGATCATTGGCGGGCTGATGGAGCACATTGAACCGGCTGGAATCCATTCCGGAGACTCAGCCTGCTGTTTGCCCACGGTCTCCCTAGGCGAGGTGGCACTGGACACCATTCGCGAGTGGAGTCGCGCTCTGGCGCAAAACCTTGAGGTTCGTGGACTGATCAACCTTCAGTTCGCCGTCCAACGCAACACCGATGGCTCAGAAGTCGTTTACATCATCGAAGCCAACCCCCGCGCCTCCAGAACGGTCCCCTTCGTCGCCAAAGCCACAGGACAACCTCTCGCCCGCCTCGCGACCCGTTTGATGGCGGGCGAAACCCTGGCCGACATCGGCATGACCAGCGAACCGAAGCCGCCGCTGCAGTCGATCAAGGAGGCGGTGCTGCCGTTCCGACGCTTCCCGGGAGCCGACACGGTGCTGGGGCCGGAGATGCGGTCCACGGGAGAAGTGATGGGATCTGCCGACAGCTTCGGGATGGCCTACGCCAAAGCCGAACTCGGTGCTGGAGAAGCGCTACCCACCCACGGGACGGTATTCCTCTCCACCCACGACCGCGACAAGCAGGCGCTGGTGCCCATCGCCGCACGGCTGATCGAACTTGGGTTTGATGTCACAGCCACCTCGGGCACCGCTCAAGCGCTCGCCAACGCGGGGCTGAAGGTGCAATCGGTGCTCAAGGTGCACGAGGGTCGTCCCAACATCGAGGACCAGATCCGCTCCAACCAGGTGCAGCTGGTGATCAACACACCGATCGGCCGTCAAGCAGCCCATGACGACAAGTACCTGCGACGGGCAGCGCTCGATTACGCCGTCCCAACGGTCACGACCCTCGCAGGAGCACGGGCGGCGGTGGAGGCAATCTCCGCCCTCCAGCAACAGCCAAGGCTCAGCATCCACGCCCTGCAGGACGTGCACGCGATGCAGCGTTGAGCCACCGGTAGGGTTGCAGGAGCCACCTCACTGCTGTGACAGCCTCCGTTCCCGTTAAGCCTGGATGCGACCTGCGTGATGATTTCCGTCGCGCCTACGAGAACCGCTACACCTGGGCTCCTGGCTTCTCCGGCTATCGCGGACGCTGCATCTGGATGCAGGGCGATCAACGGGTTGAAGGCCAGTTCGAGATCGGCGCGGATCTCAAGGCCAAGGTGGAGGGCATTGAAAACGAAGAGATCCTCAAAGCGATGAATTCCCAGCTCTGGGAAGTCGCGATCCATCGCGTGCGTCGCAGCTTCGAGCAGACCCACGGTGAGAACACCTTCACCGCCGGTGACACCAACGATGTGGGCACCGAAGTCCTCGTCGGCGGCAAGGGAGCAGGAGACAAGTACCGCATCAAGGATGACGTGGTGACCATGGTCCACCGTCACATCCACGGCACCGTCGTGACGATCTACACCACCGATGTCACCGACACGGGAGCGGGCTACCTCAGCCACACCTACACCAGCCAGTACGCCGACCCAGCGACAGGGGAAGCACGGGGCGGCCGAAGCAGCTTCAAAGACAGCTTCGCTCCTCTGCCTGGGGAGGGCCCCTGGGTGCTGACCGAGCGGGTCGTAAGCACCGAAGCCCACGGCGACACCCCCGCAGGCAGTCAGACCTTCCGCTTCGAAGATCTCGAATCGCTCTGAGTTGATTGCCGGCACCAGCCGGCTATGAGACCATCCGCCCATCTTGAATTCAAAGGATGGGCGGAGTCGAGTCGACCATCGAGGCCATCAATGGCCCGATCAACAGCATCGTCTGGGGATGGCCCACAGTCCTTTTGATTGCTGCGACGGGCATTCTTCTGATGCTGGGCTTGCGGTTCATGCCGCTGCAACGTCTGGGCTATGGCATCTCGATGATGCTGCGCCCTGCTGCATCACAAAGCGAAGGGGAGATCACGCCCTTTCAGGCGCTGATGACGTCGTTGTCCGCGACGATCGGCACCGGCAACATCGCCGGTGTTGCAGGAGCCATCGCCGTCGGAGGCCCTGGAGCGGTCTTCTGGATGTGGATCATCGCGATCTTCGGCATCGCGACCAAATACGCCGAAGCGGTGCTCGCGGTTCAGTTCCGTGAAACCGATGGAGACGGCAACCACGTCGGTGGGCCGATGTATTACATCCGCAATGGACTCGGCAAGGGCTGGAGCTGGATGGCTGGCCTGTTTGCCCTCTTCGGCATGTTGGCTGGCTTCGGCATCGGCAATGGGGTGCAGGCGTTTGAGGTGTCATCAGCCTTAAGCCTGATTGGCATCCCGAAGCTGGTGACAGGAGTCGTTTTGGGTGCGCTTGTCTTCGCGGTTGTAATCGGCGGCATCAAGCGCATCGCCCAGGCGGCCTCGGCCATCGTTCCATTGATGTCGATCCTCTACGTAGCGGCATGCCTTTTGGTGCTGCTGATCAATCTTGGGGGCCTGCCTGAAGCCTTCGCCACGATTTTTTCCAACGCTTTTTCGGGCAAAGCAGCTGCAGGTGGTGCCCTCGGTCAGGTGGTGCTGATGGGGTTCAAACGGGGCATCTTCTCCAATGAAGCAGGCCTGGGTAGCGCTCCGATCGCTCACGCGGCTGCCAAAACCGATGATCCCGTTCGCCAAGGCACGGTGGCCATGCTGGGCACCTTCATCGACACCCTGATCATCTGCACGATGACGGCCCTGGTGATCATCACCACCAAGGCCAATCTGATCCTCGACTCAGCAGGGGAGAAGCTGAGCGGTGCAGACCTTTCGATCGCGGCCTTCAACACAGGCATCGCAGGCAGCGGCGTGGTGGTCACCCTGGGGTTGTTGGTTTTTGCCTTCACCACCATTCTGGGCTGGAGCTTCTACGGCGAACGCTGCACCACTTACCTGTTCGGTGAGTCAGCCGTACTGCCTTTCCGTTTGGTCTGGGTGGCTGTTGTCGTCATCGGTGCTGTCGCCGGAGACCGTGGTGTGATCTGGTCGATTGCAGACACCCTCAATGGCTTGATGGCTCTCCCCAACCTCGTCGCCCTGATCCTGCTTTCCGGAACGGTGTTCAAACTCACCAAGGCCTACAGCTTCAGCGATTGATCGCAGCCAACGAGCAACAAAAAAAGGGGGGCCAACCAGCCCCCCTTTTTTTGTTGGCCGGCGATCAACCCTGATCGGGCAGCGGAGTCACTGACTTGAGCCTTTCATTGAGCTGCGTGGCAAGGCTCTGACGGCCCACCGCCAAAACCTTGAGGGTGTCTTCGTGCATCCGCAGCTGAGCGTCGGCAACCTGCATGCCACGCACAAGTTCCTTGAGCTCATCGGGCAGGGTATTGAGGTCGTAGCGCTTGCCCTCAAAGGTCAAGACAGGGTTCTTGGCTGCAGAGTCAGTCATCATTCATCGCCGGGATGGCGTTGTACCGGCGGCCAGATCGTAGAGGGATTCATGACTTTTGCCGATCTCGAATGAACTGTCGTTCGCAGAGTTCGCGGTAACGCCCACCACGCTGCATCAACTCATCGTGGGTTCCTCGATCTACAACAGCGCCTTTCTCAAGCACCACGATGCGATCGGCCTCCTGGACCGTGGCCAGACGGTGAGCGATCACCAACACTGTTCGTCCCTTCATCGCCTGCTTCAGACCGAGTTGGACTGCAGCCTCGGCTTCAGCATCGAGGGCACTGGTGGCTTCATCCAGCAGCAACAGCGCTGGATTGCCCAGCACCGCCCGGGCAATGGCGATCCGCTGCAGTTGTCCACCGGAAACGTTGGTTCCCCGTTCCTCCAGCTGGGTGTCATACCCGCGAGGTAGGGCACCAATGAATTGGTCCGCATTGGCCAAACGCGCTGCTTCGCGAACCTGCTCGTCTGTCGCGCGCCGCCCGAACCGAATGGCTTCGGCAATGGTTCCGGAGAACACGGTTGTGCGCTGGGGAACCAGGGCCACCTGCTGACGCAGCTCACGGGCACGCATCAGGCTGATGTCGGTGCCATCGAGACGAATCTCGCCCCGCTGGACTGTGTTGAAGCGCAGCAGGAGCGACAGCAGGGTGCTTTTGCCCGCACCAGAGGGGCCCACGATGGCCAGCACCTGCCCGGCATCCACCCGCAGATTCAGCTGATGCAGCACCGGCTCAGCGGGGTCATAGCCAAAGCTCACCTGATCAAAAACCAGATCCCCGCGAAGCGCACCAATGGATTGCGCCTCGGCTGGATCAGCGGCCTCCTGAGGCTCTCTCTCGATCTCACGCAAACGCCGCAGCGAGGCCTGCCCCTGCTGGAATTCGTTGAAGTTGTTGGTGACGTGGGCGATCGGATCGATCAGCACGATCAGTCCCGTCAGATAACTGCTCAGCCCGGTAATGCTCAGATCTCCGGTCTGGATCCGCCAGGCTCCGAGGGCCAGGACGGCAAACAGCCCCACCACCTCGATGATGCCAACCACCGGATGCTGAAGCGCCACGAGGCTGTAGGTGCGGTGGCGAGCCTGTCGGTGCTGATCGATTTCCGTCTCGAAGCGGTCCTGCAACCAGGGCTCAGCCGCAAAAGCACGCACCAGAGGCAACCCCTCGATGGCCTCCCCCAGCAGACCAGCCAGTTCACTCACCTTTTTCTGACTGCGTTCCGTGGCCGCCATCACGCGTGCACCGAACAGGCTGATCAGCCAGACGATCACCGGCGCCAGCAACAGAATGGACAGCGTCAGTTTCCAGTCGAGCCAGAGCATCATTCCCAGCACCACAAGGAGCTGCAGAACACTGGGGACCGTGTCGTGGATGGTCTTGTAGAGCACCTCACTGACGCGGTCAGCGTCTTCGGTGAAGCGGTAGGTGAGATCACCGGCCGAGAGCTTCTCCAGAGCTCCAAGCTCCACGGTCTGCAAGCGGCGGAACAGATCGCGGCGTAAGTCCTGGCTCACCAGCAGGGCAGGCCCGGCCAAGAGAGAGTCCTGGCCGAACTGGGCGATTTTCTGAACAGCAAAGATCAGCAACGCCAGCCCGATCAGCTGAAGAACGCGGGCGAGATCACCCGACCCCAGCGCAGGGAACAAGTCTCCTGCCAGCTGCACCAGCAGCGGGAAGCTGCCCACGTAAACGAGCATGCAGCACCCCCCCCAGAGCAGTTCCCTGAGATGAGGACGGAGCAGCGGTAGCAGGCGGCGGAAACCGGCCTCGGATGGGGTCAGCATCGCGGCACAGTATCAATGGTGAGCTCAGAACTCCCTCCAATGAAGCTGGATCAGTTTTTGAAATGGAAGGGTTGGGTCTCCACCGGCGGGGAAGCGAAGCAACGCATTCAGATGGGTGAGGTGGAGGTCAATGGAAGCGTCGAAACCAGGCGGGGACGTCAGCTTTCCCCTGGAGATCGGGTTGTGCTTGCTGGGGAGGAGTCCGTTGTTGGGGATGAAAACGCGACCGGGCCGTAAGTTGGCTGCCACATTCCATGGGGAAGCAAGGCGTGCGGAGACCGGTGATCGCTGGCAACTGGAAGATGCACATGACCTGTGCCCAGTCGCGGGAGTTCATGGAAGCCTTCCTCCCATTGATTGCTGACACCCCTGACGACCGCGACCTGGTGCTGGCGCCACCCTTTACGGCCCTGTCGACCATGGCGGAACTCAGCCAGAACTCCCGCCTTTCCCTCTCCAGCCAGAACGTGCACTGGGAAGGGCAAGGCGCCTTCACCGGAGAGATCTCCCCAACGATGCTCAAGGAGCACGGGGTGACCCACACGATTGTGGGCCACAGCGAACCGCGTAAATATTTCAGTGAGAGCGACGAGCAGATCAACCACCGGGCCAGGTCATCCCAGTCCAACGGTCTGATTCCGATTGTCTGTGTGGGCGAAAGCGATGAGCAACGCGAACGGGGCGAAGCTGAACGGGTGATCCGCCGCCAGATCGAGCAGGGGCTCGAGGGTCTCGATGCCGAGAAGCTGGTGGTGGCCTACGAACCGATCTGGGCGATCGGCACAGGCAAAACCTGCGCAGCCGAGGAAGCCAACCGCATCTGTGGTCTGATTCGAAGCTGGGTGGGCTCCCCCGATCTGGTGATTCAGTACGGCGGCTCCGTCAAACCCAGCAACATTGATGAGTTGATGGGAATGAGCGATATCGATGGGGTTCTGGTGGGGGGCGCTTCCTTGGAGCCGGAAAGCTTTGGACGGATTGCCAACTACCAAGCCGCTTGATTCAGGCGGCTGGCCCCAGGGCTGGTGCCAACGAACGATGGTGATGGGGGTGATCAACATCACCCCCGATTCCTTCAGTGATGGAGGTCGATTCCTGGCCAGCGAACGGGCCCTGGCCGAAGCCCAGCGGCAACTCAGCAACGGCGCTGACGTGTTGGATCTGGGGGCCCAAAGCACCCGACCTGGCGCTGAGGAGGTAGGCGCCGAAGAGGAGTTGCGGCGTCTTCTACCAGCACTGCAAGCCATCCGGCAGCGCTACCCGGAGGCCCTGATCTCCATCGACACGTTTCTGGCGCCGGTGGCCGCCAAAGCGCTGGAAGCAGGTGCAAGCTGGATCAATGATGTGAGCGGTGGCAGGCGGGATCCCGATCTGCTGCGCGTGGTCGCCGATGCGGGCTGTCCGGTGGTGCTGATGCACAGCCGCGGCGACAGCCAAACCATGGATCAACTCACGACTTATGCCGATGTCGTGGCGGATGTGAAAAAGGCGTTGCTGGAGCGCAGTGAGGCCGCGATTCAAGCAGGCGTTGATGAGAGCCAAATCATCTGGGATCCGGGTCTCGGTTTTGCCAAGACCCACGCGCAGAACCTGCAGCTGCTGCGGGATCTGGAACAACTCACGGCGGGGCCACGACCGGTGCTGATCGGTCCTTCGCGCAAACGCTTCATCGGCGCCGTGCTCGACGAGCCCAGACCAAAGGCGCGGCTCTGGGGAACTGCTGCCGTGGCCTGCCGCTGCGCCCAGGCGGGTGCGGCTGTGCTGCGGGTGCACGATGTAGGCCCGATCAGCCAGACGCTGCGCATGGCGGCCGCCCTCTGGTGACGTCCTCGATCTTTATTCAGATCGCGGCTTACCGGGATCCGGATCTCCCAGCCACGCTGCACAACCTGATCGAACGGGCAGCACAACCCGAACGCCTGCGCTTTGGCATCTGCCTGCAACTGACTGCTGACGACCCAGCGCGCTGGGGAGCAAGCGCGTTTCCGAATCATCCACAGCTGGAGATCGTCAGATTCAATGCCACTGAAAGCCGCGGAGCCTGCTGGGCCCGACGACAGGCCCAGGGTGTTTACGGCGGGGAAGACTTTCTGCTGCAGATCGACAGCCACATGCGGGCTGTTGAGCACTGGGATGACCTGCTGCTGACGACCTGGAGGGAATGCAGCGATGAGCGTGCCGTTCTCAGCGTTTACCCGAACGGCTTTCAACAGCCGTGCCTTTTGCAGACATCAACCCTGCCTGTGATGGGAGCCGCCGGTTTCGATGACTACGGCATCCTCAAGCTGCGAGGCATCAGCCGATTCCAACTACCAGAAGAACAACCTGATCGTCCCATCCCCGGTGCCTTCATCGCCGGAGGCTTCCTATTTGGCCCGGGCTCAATCGTGAGCGAAGTGCCCTACGACCCCGAGCTCTACTTCTATGGAGAAGAGATTTCCATGTCGGCACGACTGTGGACCTCGGGCTTCAACATCTACGCCCCGAATCGCCTGCTGCTATTTCATCTCTACAAGACAGAAAACTCTTTATCAGAACATTCAGCCACCCATTGGGGCGATCACAGCAATTGGCACCATTACAACCTTTGCGCACTCAAACGTGTACACACACTGCTCGGCAGTCTCAACAACGCACCGGCATCAATCCGCTGCTTCAATGATGAGCATGGCGAACTTAAACCTTTTGGATTAGGGAGAAAACGTAGCCTATCGATGTATCAACAGTGGGCTGGAATTGATTTCAAAACGGCAGAGATCAGCCATGCCGCAAGACATGCAGAATTCAAGACACTGAAAGCCTGAGTTGCACATCATTCATCGCCAATAAAAAAGCCAGAGTTCGTTGAGAACTCTGGCTGATGTTCAACGTTTGGTCGACGGTCAGTCGGTGACAACACCCTCAATCCGATCCTCAACCTCCTGATACAGCTCCCGCAGCTGCTCGATGTTCTCGTCTGAGGTCTCCCAGTAGCCGCGGCCATGCACCTCGAGAAGCGTGCCCACGATCTGGCGGAAGCTGTTGGGATTCAGCTCCAGCAGACGCTTGCGCATTTCCGGATCGTTGATGAAGGTTTCGTTGGCTTCTTCGTAAACAAAGTTGTCTACAGCACCACTGGTGGCACTCCAACCCAAAGTGAAGTTGAGGCGCTTAGCCACCTCTCGCACACCCTCATAGCCGGAGTCGAGCATGCCTTCGTACCACTTGGGGTTCAGCAACTTGGTGCGTGAATCCAGGCGGATCGTTTCACTCAGCGAACGCACCTGAGCATTGGCTGTGGTGGTGTCAGCGATGTAGCTGGTGGGAGCTTTGCCGTCCTCACGGAGCCCCGCGATCAACTTCGTCGGGTCGGAGTCGAAGTAGTGGCTCACATCAGTGAGAGAGATCTCAGCCGAATCGAGGTTCTGGAAGGTGACATCCGCCGTCTTCATAACGTTCTCGAACACCTCTCGCTTCTGGTTCATCTCACCGGGGTTGTCGGCATTGAAGGCGAAGGTCTTGCGGGAGAGATACATCTCCTGCAGCTCACCTTCTTCCTCCCAGGTGCTGTTCTCCACCGCGAGATTCACGTTGGAGCTGTAGCTGCCGCTGGCATTGGAGAACACCCGGCAGGCTGCATCCCGTAGCGAGGTTCCCTCTTTCTCAGCCTGTTCGAGCGCATGCTTGCGAACGAAGTTCTGCTCGAGTGGTTCATCTGCTTCCGCGGCCATCTTCACGGCCTGGTCGATCAGGGCCATCTGGTTGATGAACAGATCACGGAACACACCAGAGCAGTTCACCACCACATCAATGCGGGGGCGACCGAGTTCCTCTAGCGAAATCAGCTCGAGCTTGTTGACACGACCGACGGAATCAGGCATCGGTTTGACGCCGACGAACCAAAGGATCTGAGCCAGCGACTCGCCATAGGTCTTGATGTTGTCGGTTCCCCAGAGCACGCAGGCAATGGTCTCGGGCCAGGTGCCCTGCTCCTCGCGCTGACGTTCGATCAGCTTGTCGACAACGCCTTTGGCTGCAGCCACCGCAGCTCGGGTGGGGATCGCCTGGGGGTCGAGGGCGTGAATATTCTTGCCGCTGGGCAGCACACCGGGATTGCGGATCGGATCACCACCAGGGCCTGGAAGGATGTATTCACCGTCGAGAGCCTTTAACAGACTCTCCATTTCCATATCGGCACATATTTGCTCGAGGCAGAAGCGCAAATAACCAAACAGCTTGTCGAGCTCGGTGGAGTCGATCTGAACGAAACCAGCGGTGCAACAGGCCCGCAGCCAGGGCGAGGGCAACTTGAAGCCGAACTTGGCCAGCAGGTCGTAGAACCAACCGAAACTGTTGCGAAGGCTGACCCGACCATCGCGACCGGTGAGCGAACGAACCATGGCACCGATCGCAGCGCGGGATGTCTCCGTGATCGTGCGGTTGAGCTCAACATCGGCGAGGACACCCTCGTCGTTGCCTTTGTAAACGTCTTCGATAGAGCGGCCCATCGCCTCAGCCAGCAGGCCGGGGAGTGAGCGCAGGCCATCCTCATCACGCTCGAGAGCAGCGATGTTCACCAGGGTGGCAATGGCTTCCTCGGCTGTGGGAGGCTTGCCGATGGTGTGGAGACCACAGGGGAGTAGACGACTCTCGATCTCCATCAACTGGCGGTAGACGGCACCCACTAGGGCATCGCGTCCGTCCAGATCGAGGGTCGAGGAGTCGTCTTCCGGCAGATCAACATCCTTATCGAGGTTGCACTGGCGCGCTGTCTCAATGATCGTGTTGACGATCTGAATGCCGCGGCCACCCTCACGGAGCTGTTGGTAGGAACCCACCAACTCACCCAGTTCCTTCAGGCCCTTGTAGAGACCAGCATTTTCGGCCGGCGGAGTGAGGTAGCTGATGGTGGAGGCATAACCCCGCCGCTTGGCAATGGTGGCCTCGGAGGGGTTGTTAGCGGCGTAGTAGTAGAGGTTGGGGAGCGCACCGATCAGTGAGTCGGGGTAGCAGGTTTCGCTCATGCCCATCTGCTTGCCGGGCATGAACTCCAGGGAACCGTGGGTGCCGAAGTGCAGCACCGCGTCGGCCTTCCAGATCTTCTGCAGATAGGTGTAATAAGCGGCGAAGCCGTGGTGGGGGCTTGCGCTGCGCGAATAGAGCAGGCGCATTGGGTCGCCTTCGTAGCCAAAGGTGGGCTGAACGCCAACGAAAACGTTGCCGAAATGGCGACCGAAAACCAACAGATTCTGGCCATCGCTGTTGAGGTTGCCGGGGGGCTTGCCCCAGTTCTCTTCAAGCCGCTCGGAGTAAGGAGTTAGGCGCTCGTACTCCTCAACACTCATCCGATGGGCAATGGACAGCTCCGGGGAGCCCTGCATGGCATCGGCGTCATTGATCACGGCCTCTAACAGCGCTCGAGGCGTCGACGGCAGGTCCTGCACGTCGTAGCCCTTCGCCTTCATTTCCTGCATCACCCGATGGATGGAGCCGAAAACATCGAGATAAGCAGCTGTACCGACGTTGCCCTTGTCGGGAGGGAAGCTGAACACCGTGATCGCCAGCTTCTTTTCGTTGCGGGGCTTGATCCGCAGCGACGACCAGCGGATCGCACGTTCGGCGATGGCATCAACCCGGTCTTGAAGGGTGTGCGCCTTGCCGGTGGCGTCATCGCGACCCGACAGGACGATGGGCTCGATGGCACCATCCAACTCCGGGATGGCGATCTGCAAGGCCACCTGCACCGGGTGAAGACCGAGATCGCTCTGTTCCCACTCCTGGGTGGTTTGGAACACAAGAGGAAGCGCCACCATGTAAGGGCGGTTGAGCTTCTTCAGCGACTCAATCGCTTTCGGGTGATCCTGGCGGGCCGGGCCTCCGACCAGCGCAAAACCGGTGAGGGAGACGATGCCATCGACCAGGGGCTGCTCCGGGTTCAGCGGGTCGTAGAAGAAAGCGTTAACCGGCTTGGAAAAGTCGAGACCGCCACAGAAAACCGGGATGACGCGCGCGCCACGGAACTCCAGCTCCTGGATGGTGGCGACGTAGTGGGCATCGTCACCGGTCACGATGTGGCTGCGCTGCAGCACCAGGCCGATCACTGGCCCTTTGAGGGCTGCCTCAGAAAGATCGGTGCGGCTGGAGGTCCAGTTCAGATATTCCTTCAGGTCCTCGAACATCGAGGGAGCCAGGGGGTGCCAGATACCGAGGTCAGGGAATACCTCGGGCTCCGCCACCTCCATTGCTGGACGATCTTCTCCTTCTGCTGCGGGGAAGACGTACTTGTCCGCCAGCATTAGCAAAAAGTTCCGCAGGTTGTCGGGCGTTCCTCCCAGCCAGTACTGGAAGCTGAGCATGAAGCTGCGCGCGTCCTGCGCTTTCTCAACCGGCAGGTATTTGAGAACGGTGGGCAGCGTGTTGAGCAGCTTGAGCATCGCGTCCTGGAACCCAGCACCTCCGGCCTCCTTCCGCTTCTTCATGAAGCCGGCAATGGCACTTTTGCTCTGACCGAGCTGGGCCATGGAGAAGCTGCCCAGCTTGTTCAGCCGCATCACCTCAGGCATGGACGGGAAGACCACCGCAGCCTTGAGGCGGTCGCGATGCGGGGCAACGGCATCAACAACCTTCTGGGCCAGGTCTTCAATGAAGATCAGAGAGGCAACGAACACATCGGCCTCAGCCACATCAGCGCAGAAGCCGGCGTAGTTGGCCTCGTCACGCAGCTCCTCGATCAGGTAGCCGCTCAGCTCAATGCCGAGATCGCCTCCGGAGGCATTCAAAGCCGTTGCGGCCTGGGTCAGAGCGTTCTGGTATTGGGGCTCGAGCACCACATAGACCGCCTTCATCACGGACTTGTGGTTTTGACCCTCCACAGGAGCAACGCGACGATCGGCGGAGCGGACCTGTGTGAACATCTGCGCGCTTTGAGCAATGTGAAGAACCTTACGGTGACTGGCCCTACAGGCGCGAGGATTTCTGATCGGGCGTTACACGTGCCGCCCCATAGGCTTTGAAGCGTCTGCTGCGCTTTCATGACCGCTTCGATTCCCGTGGTTGTTGCCGGTGCCCTAGGGCGCATGGGCGCGGAAGTGATCAAAGCTGTGATGGGAGCCCAGGACTGCAGCCTGGTTGGCGCCATCGACAACACGCCCGGCAAAGAGGGGGCAGACGTGGGCCTGGAGTTGGGTCTGGGAGAACTGGAAGTGGCCGTCACGGCAGATTTTGAAGGCTGTCTCTGCGCTGTGAGCCAGTCGGTGCGCGACAGCAGCAGCGGAGCCGTGCTGGTGGACTTCACCCATCCCTCTGTTGTTTACGAGCACACCCGGGCCGCAATCGCCTACGGCGTTCACCCCGTGATCGGCACCACAGGTCTCTCCCCGGAGCAACTCAACGACCTCACCGAGTTTTCAGTGAAAGCGTCTGTGGGTGGGGCCGTGATCCCCAACTTTTCCGTGGGCATGGTGCTGTTGCAGCAGGCGGCAGCAGCAGCGGCACGGTTCTACGACCATGCAGAACTGACGGAGTTGCACCACAACCGCAAGGCGGATGCCCCCAGCGGCACCTGCATCAAAACCGCGGAGTTGATGGAGGAACTGGGCAAGAACTTCAACCCCGAGGAAGTGGAGGAGCACGAGTCCCTAGCGGGTTGCCGCGGTGGACTGCGGGAGAGTGGCCTGCGGCTTCACTCCGTGCGCCTGCCGGGACTGGTGGCCCACCAGGAGGTGATGTTCGGCGCTCCCGGGGAGACCTACACCCTGCGTCACGACACGATCGACCGTTCCGCCTACATGCCCGGCGTGCTGCTCACGGTGCGCAAGGTGGGCAGTCTCGGGAGCCTTGTCTACGGCCTCGAGCGCCTGATCTGAGGGCGACACCATGCTCATTCCCCTGCGCCCCGGCGAACTGCAACGCCTGATCCCGGCCGTTGCCACGGGCAACCAATTCCGCTTCTCCCTCGGCAACCCCCAGGAGGTGCTTCAACGCCTGATGATCGCCGCCATCGGCGGGGTGATCACCCTGCTGATCAGCCAAAGCCAGATGTCCAGCCGATGGGGCCCCTTCTGGCTGGTGACGGGCGTGGTGTTTCTGCTGTACGTGCTCTGGGGACCAATCCTGCAGGCAGGTCAACGCAATGCCACCCTGCGGCGCTATCCGGCAGCAGCGCTTTTCGAAGGAGAGGTGGCGGATGTGATCACCCGAGAGCGGGTGGAAAACCGCCACGAGCAAGCCGACAGCCGCGGCCGGCTGGAACTGGTGGAGAACCGCCGCACATGGATGCTGCTCGAACTCGAAGACGAGGAGGGTTATCTCGGCCGAGTGGCATTTCCGATGGAGAAAAAACACCAGTCGATTCGCCGCGGCAGCCTGATCCGCTGCCTGGTGCTGAGTGAGCGCAAGGATTTCTCAAAAATCGGAGCCCTCAGCGATGCCTGGCTGCCGGGCCTGCGGATGTGGGTTGGCGAGTACCCCTTCCTGCTGCGTCCTGCCTTTGAGGAGCTCTGCCAGCTGCGCCTGAACAGCCGGCGCTGAACAGCCAATGCTGAACATTTCTTAAACCTGGTTTACACTTCTTAGCAATCCAAGCGGTTGCTTCAATGTCTCAGTCCTCACCTTCCACTCCTGTCGTGCGCGGTGCACAGGTCACCATGGAAGACGGCGGCCGCCTCAACGCCTTTGCCACGGAACCCCGCATGGAAGTGGTTGAAGCGACACAGGGTTGGGGTTTCCACGATCGCGCTGAAAAACTGAATGGCCGCATGGCCATGCTCGGCTTCATTGCTCTGCTCGCCACCGAGTTGGCCCTGGGCGGCGAATCCTTCGTTCACGGGCTGCTCGGCCTGGGCTGATCGCCTCGCACTGGATTGGGATGGCTGGCCAGACTCGCTGAATGGTCCCTTCCCTTCCAGAGATTCATGTCTTGGGCGCTGGTCCCACCGGCGCCCTTACGGCTCTTGCCCTCGGCCTCCGAGCTCAGCGCGTGGTCCTGTATGACCCGCTGACGGCATCGGAGCTACAGGCCAGAAGTCGGGCCTATGCCATCACCCACTCCAGTCGTCGGTTGTTGACAAATCTGGGGCTTTGGCACGACCTGCACGATGCCTTGGTTCCCTTCCGTGCCCTGGATTTGCGGGATGGGGCTACCAAGGCCCGCGTTCTCTTCGGCAAGGACGATCTGGCATCAGCCAATCGGAAGCATGACGGCATTGGCTGGATCCTCGATCACCGGCCCTTGATGAAGCTGCTGCTGGCACGGCTTGAGGCCAATGGCAACGTCGCCATGCACCTGGCCGAACCATGCCCTGATCCAAGCGCTGATGCCCTGATCGTGGCGGCTGATGGACCGCGCTCCCCCACACGAGAAGCCTGGGGCATCCGTCACTGGGGCATCCGTTATCGCCAGGGGTGTCTCACCGCCAAAGTCGAGCTGCGGGGACTCCCCCACGACAGGGCCTGCGAGTTGTTTCGTCCGGAAGGCCCCCTCGCCGTGCTGCCGTTGGGTGAGGGCAGTTTCCAGGTGGTGTGGAGCGCCCCCTGGCCGCGTTGCCAGCAGCGCAGCACCCTGCAGAGCAGTGCGTTTCTCGATCAGCTAGCCGGCGTTCTTCCCGAAGGGATTGAGCCGGATCGCCTGCTA
>Ga0213866_10001975_pt1 | contig 14869 bp, 7 predicted proteins | sample PICome_11_FD_160079 | JGI IMG/M metagenome (GOLD analysis project Ga0213866, IMG submission 160079) | Coastal seawater microbial communities near Pivers Island, North Carolina, United States - PICO284 | ecosystem: Environmental > Aquatic > Marine > Coastal | place: USA: North Carolina...
GCGTCATCGTCGTCACCACCTCGGCGTTCACGTGGAAGAGGGGCAGGATCATCATCATCCGCGTGTCCGGCGACATGCGGTACCAGCGCGAGATGTACTTGCCATCGCTCAGGAATTGGTGATGCCGCAGGATCACGCCCTTGGGTTTGCCGGTCGTACCCGAAGTGTAGATGATCTCGCCTTGCGTGTTCTTCTTCGGCTTGGGATGCGCATCGGGAATCTCGCCCTTCATGCTTTTGCGCAGCGCTGCGAAGTCCACCAGCACTGGCGCTGCGCCCGGCATGCGCTTGGACAACGCATCCTGATAGGATTTCATCGTGGTGTGGACTTTAACGCCTCCCGCAAAGCCCGCGGGACGCTTGCCGATGATCGCGATCGCCGTCAGGAAGCTGAAGTCCTTGTGACCCTCGCCCATGTCGAGGCCAAGATAAGCCTTTTCGATCTCAGGCCAGAACTCGGTTGAAACGAAGAGCAGCTCGCTCTCGCTATTCTCAAGACAGAACTGAAGCTCCGGCGCTTTGAGGTGATAGTTGAGCGGGCAGCTCGTGTAGCTCCCCTTCATGCAGCCGGTGTAGAGGAAAACAAAGTCCGGCGTATTCGCATCCAGCACGCCGATGCGCGCACCCTCGCTCGCGCCAAGCTCGCGGATCAGGTTGACGTTGATCGAGGTCTCGCGGTCGAGATCGCGGTAGGAATACTCGCTGCCATCTTCCTCGTAGATCAGGAAGGTCTTGGCGCCGTACTTGGCGGCTTGGCCTTCGATGCAATCGCGGATTGTCTTGTACTCGTTGGGGGCATTGAGCGGATCGTTGAACCAGCGGGTGTAGGGTGACGCGGGATCGAGCGCGAGCTTCGCCGAAGCGGCCTTCTGCGCTTCCTTGTAGCTCAGCGTGTTATCGCCTTCACGCGCCAGGGGCGAGACAGCTTCTGGCACGGAAGGACGCGCCTTCTTGTTCTTCGCATCCTTCTTCCCGGGCTTGGGCTTCTTGGCGCTAGCCTTCGCCGCCGGTGATTTCGACTTGCCCTTGGTGGATGCTTGCTTGCCAGCCATAGCGCGCTCTCTGTTAAAGGAAGAAGTGTTCGGGCCCACTCTAATTTCATGCGGCGAATAGCTGAAGTGGCTGGCAAGGCCAGCGGCGAAATGCTGCGCAAATGCCAACCGGCACCCGCTTAGACGCAGAGTGCCGGTTGAGTTTTTGAAGCGCAGCCCTCGAGGATTACCCTCGCCATGCGCTCTTCGGGAAGAATGCTCGACTTGCGTTGGCAGCTCCACCCGCCCGCGCGAAATCAAGATGCACGTCGCGCACAACTTTATTCAGCAATTTTCACGAGTTCTCAGCTTCTTCCAAGCATCTTTCGCGCTCACAACGAGATGTGTGACGGATATGCCCTGTTGATGACAGCCCGCCATGCGAAGCGTTGCAACAGGCAGCTTTGCGAGACGCTTGCTCTGCGAGCGGATGCGCCAGCATTGCCAATCGCATCCCGCACCTAATTGCTCCTTGACGCTCCTACCAATCCCGCGTTAGCTCAGGGGATCATCGCCCGGCAGGCTGCGAATCAGCGCAGCCGCAAGGGCTCTAAGCTTGGGAGCAGGCATGACATCACTCGCCCGGGAACTCGAAGCGGCCTGCATTGCAGCGCGCCAAGCGGGCGAAGTACTGCGCAAAGAACAACGCATGCCAGGCGGGCCGCGCGGCTCCCACGGCAAGGCTCCCGCCGACGTCGAAGCGGAGCGCGTGATTCACCGCGTGCTCAGCAAAGCATTTCCCGACTACGGATTCATCGGCGAAGAATTGCCCGAGCTCAAGCGAGAGGCGAAAGACGCCGAGCGCTCAATCTGGCTCGTCGATCCCAACGATGGCACCGCCGCCTTTCTGCGCGGCTGGCGAGGCAACAGCGTCTCGATCGGCATGATCCGCAATGGCGTGCCGGTGCTCGGCGTCGTCTTTGCCCCATGCGCGCCGGATGATGATGGTGACTTCTTCTCATGGGCTGAAGGCATGCCCGCGATTCTGCGCAACGGCGTGGAGCAGGAACCGCTCAGCGATGACGCGCTGCATGCGGGCGACACGCTCGCGCTCTCGCAGGCGGCGGATCGCAGGCCGCGCGTTCACGCTCAGCTCTCGCAGCCCGCTCGCTATCAGCCTATCCCCAGTATCGCGTATCGCTTGGCCCTTGCCGCTTGCGGCGATTACGCAGCGGCTCTTTCGCTGCACGGGCCGGACAACTACGACGTCGGCGCAGGCCACGCGCTACTCCGCGGCGCCGGTGGCGCGATGCTCAACGAAGAGGGCAAGGAGTGGCGGTACAACGAGCTTGGCGATTTGGCCGTGGGTGGACTCTGCTTCGGCGGGAGGCATGCTGCTTGCGCTGATCTTTGCAAGCGTGACTGGGATCCCGCGCGCTACTCGCCGCCGGTGTCGCATGGCGAGTTTGATCCGAGGGGATTGCAACCGGGCTTGGCCGTGGCGGATGTCGAGCTTCTGGATCGCGCGCGCGGCACGCTGCTCGGCTTGCTCTGCGGCGATTCGCTCGGCGCGCTAGCTGAAGGGATGAGCGCTGCCGAGGCGTCGGAGCTTTTTCCCGACGGCATCCCAACGATGCGTGAAAACGCTGAGTTGCGCATGCCCGCTGGCGGCTTGAGCGATGATGGCGAGATGGCGATTGCGCTGGCCCGTTCGATCGCACGCTGCGAGCGCTACGATCCCGCGCACGCCCTGCGAGCCTATGCGCACTGGTACCGCACGCATCCGCCGATTGTTGGCACGACCACCTCGCGCGCGCTTGAAGCGGCGCACCTAGCACTTGGTCCCAACGATTCAGCGTGGCCCGATGAAGCAGCGCGGGCGCGTCCTGTGGTGATGGAGATCGTCGGCGAGGCGGCTGCGAACGAGAGCATCTCAAACGGTTCGCTGATGCGTTGCGCGCCCTTGGGTTTGCTCGGCACTTTCGCGGACTTCGACGATCTTTGGCGTTGGTGCAGCGAGGACGCGAGTCTTACGCATCCCAATCCGGTCTGCGCTCACGCTGGCTTCGCGCTCTGCGCGGGCATCGCGATTGCGCTGCGCTCGCCGGGCATGGACCCGCTCGCCTTGCTCAAAGATGTGCGCTTGCTGCTTGAGGAGAGAAGCGCTGATGAAAGCGTCATCGCGGCTCTCGATGCTGCACGCAAAGGCGGGATCAAGGCGGATCGCGATGTGAGCAAGGACGGCGCGATCGTGGCGCTGCACAACGCTTTCGCGCAAGCATTGCGGGCGGATAGCGCGCATCAAGGCATCACTGCAAGCGTGATGCTTGGCGGCGATGCGGACACCAACGCAGCCGTCGCGGGCGCTCTGCTCGGCGCGATCTTCGGCGTGCGCTCACTGCGCGATAACTGGGTGCAAGCGATCATCACCGCTCGACCGATCGGCGATGCGTACAACGAACGCCCGATGAGCGCGTGGGCAGTTGACGCGATGAGCTTGGTCGAGCGCGTGATTGTCGCTGGTAAAGCGCTGGCGGAATGAGCGAGTCAATCTTGTCTGCCTGTACTTCCCTCTTTTCACTTCACCCGCGCAACTCCGGTAAACTTCTCAGCGATTTCCTGCGAAATCCACCAGCCCCGCGCAATAGAGGGGTGAAGGGGAGCGCGCATGAGCGCTGAAAAGCCGGAAGAGCAATTCATCAAGCAGTACCAGCGCGAAGTATGGCTCTTTGCGCGGCTGCTCGGTGCGTCGCCCGATCTGGCGGATGACCTCACGCAAGAGGTTTTCATCGCCGCTCTGAAATCGAAGTGGCAGCGCGTAGCGGTTGATGAACGCGCGCGCTGGGTGGATGACGTGACGGACGAGGGCTGGACGAAGCTGATCTCATCGCTCGCGCCGGGTTTGGAAGAGCTTGAAGTATGGGACTGCGCAGGCTTCTCTGATGCGGTGATGCGTGCAACCGGCGAGCATGCGGACGATCCGCGGCACAGCGTGAAGCAGCTCAAGCGCTTGAAGCTGACCGGGCAGAAGAAGGTGAGCGTGGAAGGACTCAATGCGTGGGCGCCGCTCTTTCAAGCTGGTGTGATGGAGCGCCTTGATCTTCGCGCGCTTGGTACAAGCTATGACCGACTGCCTCGCCTTCCGACCCTCTGGCCTAAGAACCCCGTGACAGGCGAGTTCTTCGACGAGCTATACGAGCGCTTACCAAACACCGAGCTGATCTTGCCGAGCGGCGAGATTTACCACCCGCAATTCGTTCGAGCTGACTATCAGCCGGAGGACGATTACCTTTGGATGTACTCTAGAGGCCACTCCCCCAGCACCGCTCTTGTAGACAAGCAAGGTAAAGTCGTACGCATGTGCCGAGTTGAGAACACTATTTTGGCGACCGTTCGCCAATCAGCCTATGGTCTAGCACCTGGCGATTACCGCATGGTGTTCGTGCCTTGGGAATGCACGCCCTTGGAGCGCGAGTTCACCATCGAAGAGGGGAAAGGCGTGACTCTCACCCTGCCCTCGGAAGACGAGCTCACTTACGAAGATTCGAACGAAAGGACGAGCGAAGATGGCGACCCTGACGCTCGCGTCAAGCGCCGCTTCATTCTGCGTTCGCCGAGGAAAGACGAGGCTGGCCCGATCGAGGCGAGCGCATTGCATGAAGCGCTGGTGATCGTGCAAGCGAAGGAGAGCGGCATCGTGCTCGTGCATCTCACTCCCGTGTGGGATGAGGAGCACGGCGCAGTCTTCAGTCTCGATTGGCCAGCCAAGGCGATGGTGCGGGAGCTGAAGCTCACCGCCTATGTTGAAGGACGCATGGTCACCTCGCACGAGTTCACGCTCGACTCAAACGAAGTCGTAGAGACCAAGATGATCGTCGAGGAATACGACAAGGGTAAGCGTTCGACCAAAGCGGTTGAGGTGATTCCCGAGGTCTTCATCGATCTGCCCTCCGCGCCAGCAACGCCGCCGGTTGAGAGGCGTTAGCGCGTCCGTCATCCCGACTGAAGCGTAGCGGAAGGGAGGGATCCCATGGCGATTCGGCTGTATGTAGAAGAAGTAATGCCTTGCGAGAGCCTCGCAAAAAAGTACCGCTCTCTGGCGCAGGCTCCCGCAAGTCCGATCTTTCACCGCAGCTCAGCTAATCGAAAAGGGATCCCTCCCCTGCGGCTGCGCCTCCGGTCGGGATGACGGCGGCGAAACGAAATCGAGAAGGGCTCTTGAAGAGAGAAGCCGGATCATGAACTGGCAGGAATGCCAGTTCTACTGCGCGATGCGCGGCGCTCCGTGAACTCGGTCTTCCCTCATCCCGCTCCGTGTTTCAATCCACTCGCACGAATGTGCGCGTCAAGATCTGTCGCATCGGAATGCGAGCACCGACATGAGTGTCGATGCCACTACCAGCCGTTCTTCGTGCGGATGATCAGGTACGCCACATATGCGATGTAGAGCGCGAGCATGATGCCTGCGCGCACGCGATTCAGCGAACCCCACACGATCAGGTAGAGCGAGAAGAGCAGCGTCGCGACCATCAGCATGCCGAGATCCCACGTCGCGCCGTTGAGATCAACGGGCAGCCCGCCAGTCGAAGAAACAGCGGCGGCAGCAGCCAAGCAAAGCACGATGTTCTGAATGTTCGAGCCAGTCACATTGGCGATCGCCAGATCCGCGTGCCCCTTGCGCGCAGCAGCGATGCTCGTCGCAAGCTCCGGCAGACTCGTGCCCAGCGCCATGATCGTCAGGCCCGCGATAATCGGATCAACGCCCAGAGCATCCGCGCTGCTCGAAGCCCCGTAAACCAAGCGCTCCGCGCCGAGCGTCAAGATCACCAGGCCGCCAATCAAGTAGCCAAGATCAACGATCCACGGCGACTTCTGCAGCGCCGCCAACTCCTCTTGCACTTCAGCATCAGGCTCGGACTTTGTCTTGCGCGCGCGGATCACCGAGGTCACCAAGAAGCCGACCATCAGCACGAGCATCACGATGCCTTCAGTGTTGCTGATCATGCGCTGCGATTCGCCAGCCGCTGCTTCGCCGATCGGCGCAGCACTCGCGACTTCGAAGGGTGACCAACTAATCCACGTGAAGGTGATCAGCGAGAGCGCCGCGATCATCATCCAAGGCCCATCCCAGCGCAGCACGGTGGGGTCGGCTTTGATCGGCTTCATCAAACCGACGACGCCAAGAATCAGCAAAATGTTCGCGATGTTGCTGCCGACAATCGCGCCGAAGGCGAGATCGACTTTGCCTTGCGATGAAGCGACGACCGCGGTGATCAGCTCCGGTGCTGATGTCCCGAAGGCAACGATGGTTGCGCCGACGATCGCCGGAGTCAGGCCGATTCGCAGCGCGATGCGCACTGCGCCCTTGACCAAAAAGTTCGCGCCGTAGGCGAGCCCAACAAGACCAAGCAGAATCCAGGCGAGGTACACCACCATGCTCATGCTCTCAGGCAAGGCGCCGGCGATCCAGGTATCGAGGTGTTCCATTCCGAATGTCAGCAGAGAAGTGAACATGTGCTTTCCTCTTTAACGCTACGCTATCGGGTTCGTCGTCAGATCGTTCAGCAAGCATCGAGAGATGCCCGCTAGAACGCGAATGAAATGTTGAGCGCGAGAACTTGCCGTCGGTTGCCGGGCTGTGAATAGATCGGCCAACCGAAATCAAAGCCAATCGGCACGGGCGCGAGCGGCGTCATTAATCGCAAGCCAAAGCCTGCGGTGACCGTAAACCCGTCCGGATCAAAGTTGCGGATGTCTGGCACCAGCTCACCCACATCAACAAAGCCAACCAGCCAGAAGAAGTTCGGCTGCAGCTCAAGCGCAACCTCGGCGGTAGCGTTGAGCAGGAAGTCGCCGCCCAGCGGATCACCGTCAGCGGATGGGCCGACGCCGGAGCGACGGTAGCCGCGCAGAGCGGTGAGTGCCGAGATGCTTCCGAGATACTGGCGCTGCGGGAGCGGCGTGGTTTCGGAGCGCGCGTAGGGGCGCTGCCAGATGCCGATCGCGCGCATTTGCAGCGTGATCTGACCGAGATCAGTCTGATCAAGCAGGAAGGCCTGCGCCGCCCGTCCCGTCAATCTCCACATATCGATGTTGCCGCCGAAGTACTTGTTGGCGAGCTCGCCCTTGATCGAAAAGCGATTGCCCTCGCTGGGGAAGATGCGGCGATTGAAAGTCTCGTAGCGGAACTCCACACCGAATGCTGCGTAGCGCGAGATGCGCCCGGCCTCGCGCTGGATCTGGTAGGTCGCGCTAGGCGACACATCGCGCACCTGCGTGTTGTAGTTTTCGTAGCTGAAGATGACGTCGAGATCGCGCGTCAGGCCGTGGCCGATCGCGATTTCAAAGCCGATGCGCCGATTCGTGAAGGGCCCGAGATCATCTTCTTGGAAGGCCGTCTCGATCCGCCCGCTGAAGGGATAGCCCATGATGTAGGGCTCGGTGAAGGAGATGGCGTAGCGCTGCGTATCGCCGATTGGAAGCTCGGCGAAGAAGCTCAGCTCCTGCCCAGCGCCGGTGAATGATCGCAAGTCGCTCACGTCGAGATTGCGCTTCGAAAGCTGGAACTGAATCTGCGGCCCCTGGCTGGGCGAGAAGCCACCGGAGAAGTTGAAGTTCCCGGTCGGCCCTTCGCGCACGGCGACGTCGATGTTTGCGACCAGGTAATCCGGGTCAATCTCCGACAGATCATCAAGGAAGATCGGCGTGACTTCGACGCCGGGCTTGGTCTGCTCCCGGGTTTCAAACCAGCCAGTCGCGAGCAAGCGGTTCTTGCCTCGGCGTAGCTCCTTCACATCGAGAATCTCGCCGGGCAGCAGCTTGAAGTGACGGCGCACGGTAGCCTCGCGCGTCTCTTCGTTGCCGCGCACGTTGATCGTGCCGATGCGATACTTCTGGCCCTGATTGATGTCGAGCGCGAGCAAGAAGCCTCGCAGCGATGCAGGCTGGCGATCGGTGCCGGGGAGCGGCGGTAGCTGTTGGCGCAGGTTCATCGAGTCATCGCGATCGACGCCGACGCGCGCATAGCCCTGCTCTTCAAAGATCTCGCGCACGCGGCCAAGCGCGCCACTCTGCGAAAGATCGCCTTCCACGCCTTCAAGCACTTCCTCGCCGTAAACCTGGAAGGTCTTCAAGCGATAGATGCGATAGCTCTCGTCCAGCGCGTCGTAGCCCGGCGGGAGCTGGCCCTGCATCCCCGGCAGCGTCGCCCCGCGATCGTGAACGAGCTCGCCTTCGAACTCCATCGCTTCCCAAATCTCTTCCATCGTGGCGGCTGGTTCCACCGCATTCTGCGCAAACAGCTCGGCTCGTTCGCGAGGGGTCAGCCCCTTCTCCTTGGCGTAAACCTCAAGCTCGCGCAAGCGTTGCGGCGTAGGCAAAGTCTGCACGCGCACGGCGACATAGGTGACGACGTAGCCAGCGTTGGGCACGATCTTGTAGCCCAGTTTGACGCGCGAGCGATCCTCGTTGTAGCGGATGCGCGTGAGCGCCACGACTGCTTCGCGCCAGCCGCCCTCGCGCAGGTAGCGCTGCAAGCGATCGGCGTTGGCGTAGGCTGTGGCGAGCGAGAATGTTGGTTGATTCGAGAGGATGCTCGGCCCGTCCTGCATCGCTCGGTAGAGCGAACGGGTGATGCGCTCTTCGCGCGTCTTGCTCGGCAGCGCGTACCAGAGCGGCCAAAAGCTACCATTGCCGAGTTGGCCCGGCTCTAGCGCGCGCGAATCCGGCAGATCGACGAGTTGCTCGACGCCTTCAAAGGAGATGTCAGCGATCCGAACTTGCGGGCCTTCGTGAACCCAGAAGGCCAGCACTGCGTCTCCGCCAGAAACACCTACGCGATTGCCGTAGCGCTCGCCATCGGCGCGTCCGATCTTGTCAAGCTCAGCAGCACTCACCTTGTCCCAGATGTCTTCGACGATCTCGACGGGGTACTGCGGGAAGCGTAGGTGAATATTCTCCGGCGTGACGTAGCGCGGCATTTCCAGCACTTGCCAGCTTACTTCTGCGTGGGCGTAGCCCTTCTCGCGGTAGTAGTTGCGGATGGTGCGCGCGTTCTGTTCGGCTGTGGCGTAGCGGGCGTAAGTAGCGTCGAAGTCGCCGCGCTTGAGGATCTCTTGCTCGTCACCTTCGCGGATTCCAACAACGATGGTGCGCTGAATCTCGCGCTCTTCGGCAACCAGCACTTCGATGTGAACGCCGTCTTTGCGCCACGCGTTCTGGACGTCGAATGATGCGAGCACGTTTTGAGCGAGCGCGCGAAGATCACCATCAAGCTGCTCGGGATCCCACACATCGCCGGGCTCAAGGCTGATACCTTTGAGTCGAGCGAGGCCATCCCAGGGCACGATTTGCCCCTGTCGCAGCTCGCGGAAGCTGATGCTCGCGACCCGCGCTTCTTCGCAGATGAAGCTGAGATTGACGCGCAGCCTAGGCACGCCGCTGTTTACGCCGACGTCGCTGACCAGGATCTTGACTTCGACTTCGGGGAAGAAGCCGTGGCGCTGGTCGAGCGGAACCGCTTCACCATCAGCGCCTTGCGTCAGGCTGAGCGTGGCAATATCGCTGGCTAGATCGGCAGCGCTCAAGGGCAGGCCTTCTTGCGAGCGCAGGAGTTCTTTGAGCTTCTCGCTATCGATGCTGACTGGCGGCTCGCGCAGAATCTCGCGTTCGCCGTCGATCGTGCGAGCACTGCGGAAACGGATGTCCGCGACTTGAGCGCCGTCTGCATCTTCTGGGCTGATCTCGATGCCGATCAGCGCACGCATGCGCGCTTCCTCTTCACTTTGCGCGGACGCTAGGTCGGAGGGCTCGCTCGCAGCAGGGGTAGCGCTCGAATCAGATTCTGACTCGCTCGGCGCGTCTTGCTCGCTCGCCGGTGGATCAGGATCAGGTTGATCCGCTGCCTGCGCGAATGCTTGCGGCGCAACCACGCTCAAGCTGAGCAGCACCAATGCGGCGCAGGTCATTTGGCTCGAACGTTTGAGCAAGGTGAATAGAAAGGATCTCAGGCAGCGCATGGACACCAACAGCTTTGCGGACTCGGCCTCCCTGGCCAGACAGTTCGCGCCACTATAGCGGGGAGGGGGGCTATTGCGACAACGCGATACGCTCGTGCTGCGTGATTTCGAGAGCGGGGCGAGCGCGCTCTCGGTCCAAGCTTCTGCGTGCACTTGTTAACGCGCTTGTTAAAAGGAAGGAAGCGTCAGTGAGTGGTGCTCCATGACGCTTCTTCGGGCGCTCTTGCTGAGATCTCGCGCGCGCTATTTGAGCGCGACGATGTAGGCGAGCCAGCCGGGATCATTGTCGACCTTCTTGGCGGGACTGAACTCGCCGGTGCCTTCGTCTTCTTCGTCGGATTCTTCCCAGAGCACTTCGGTGCGGGCAAAGCCGACTTCGTCCAGCAGCTCGCGAATCTCGACCACGTTCCACAGTCGCCACGAGTAAGAGAAGGCGCGCTCAAGCGAGCTACCGTCGTTAAAGCGGAAGTGGATGTAGTTCATCGCCGAGTTGGTGATGGGATTGAAGGTGTTCTGATCCCACACGTAGGTGAACTTCTTGACGCCGACTAAGCCCGCTTCCCAGTTGAAGCGCTCTTCCAGCGTGGCATCGGGGCCGGGCTCTTCAGCCTTGCGAAGATGCTTGGGCACGGAGATTTCGCGGGGCTCCTCCATCGGCTCTTGCGCTTCCCAGCCGCCGTAGAAGTCGAGAAAGAGCATGCCGTCATCCTCAAGCTGCTCGTAGGCAGTGGAGAGGTAGCGCTTCATCTGTGCGCGTTTCTCAAAGAGCCAATAGCTGAAGTTGAAGCCAACGACGATGTCGAATCGCTCGCCCGTTGAGTCCAGCACGTTCTGCTGTAAGAGCTTGACGCGATTGCCGGGCTCGTTGATCACGCTCATGTTGTGCTCGATTCCCCAGCGCAAGACTGAGGCGTCGATGTCGAGACCGGTCGCGCTGCGCTTGGGGTCGCTCTTCACCCAATCAGCGCAAAGAATCGCCGTGCCGCAGAAGTCTTCCTTTAAGGAAAGCGCTTTGCGTTTGCGGTAGCGCTTGAAGGTTTTGCTGAGCATGTCCACTTCGTGCTCGGTGTTTTGCACGGAGAGCTGATAGCAAATGTGTGGGTCAGCGCGCTTGGCGATTGGCATGTCTTCGGAGATAGCCTTCTTCTTGCGCGACGCTTGTGGCTTGCCCATGGCAGCGACTTTGTTCTTCGTAGCACTTGGTGAGACCGGTGCAGCGGCTTTGCGCTTAGCTTCCGTCTTGGGCATGGGCAGGGCCTTGTTGATGGCGGAGAATGTGTACGCCCGCAGAGGCGCGAGGTGTCGCGTGTTTAGCACGAAGTGATCGGATCGCAAGTAAAGGCTTGGTGAGGGAGACTAAGCGGCATCGCTCACCGCGCGCTCTCGTTCACTACGCCTACGCTTCGTCTTGAGATGGCGAAGCTCCAGCTTCTCTAGGTTCTCTAGCTTTTCCAGGTTCACCATCCTCATCCCTATCTTCCGCCAGCGCCTGCATCGCGCCGCTCGCGCTCGACATGTGCGCGCTCTTCTTCACACCGAGCGCTCGACGCGCCGAGATGATCGCCGGCAATCCCAGCAGCGAGAAGGCCAGCAAGCCAAGTCGCGGCACGATCGAAAGCATCACCGCCTGCTCCGCCAGCACGCCGTACACGCCGAAGAAAAGCATGTACGCGCCTTCGCCAAAGCCCCAGCCACCGGGCGGCGCACCCGGCACGCTTGTCACCACGTTGATCACCGGAACCGTGCCGAGATAATCGAGCACGCCTGCTTGCTCGAAGGGAATCCCAATGAAGATGCCAGTCAGCAGCGCGCACACGCCAAGCCCGATCTGCGCAACAACGCTGATCGCGAGACTCAACAACAAGGCGCTGGGATGCCCGCGCACGCTGGAGAAAGCAGCGACGAAGCGCTCAACCGGCGAGCCAGGCAGCTTGCTCACAAGCCAATCGAGCCCGCTCAGTCGGCGCAGGCGCCTGCTCAGAATCAGCAGCATCGCGCAGCCACCGACGGCCAGCACTGCGGTGATCGCCAGCGCTGCCAACTGATAGCGCGCATCGCCGATATGCGGGACCAGCGCAAGCCCCGCCAGCAGCACAATCGCCAGCAATCCCAGCACGCGATCAATGAACACCAGCGCCATCATGCTGGAGCCAGAGGTATGTGCCATGCGCGCCAGATAGACCGCCTTGATTGGGTCGCCGCCCACCTGCCCGGCGGGAATCACGTTGCCGTAGAAGAGTCCGATCACCATCCCCCGCGCCGCTTGGCCGAAGCTCAGGGCGTGCCCCATCGCGCGCGAGAGCACCATCAGCCGCATGGCTTGCAACGAGAGCACGGCGCCGATCAAGCCCAGCACGGCTGCCAGCAATCCGAACTGCAAGCGCTTGAACTGCGAGATCAACCCAGCCCGCGCGACGGTCACCTGCTCGCCGATGGCGCTCGCTTCAATCCCAGCAAAGCCCCCAGCAGACTCTGCAAGCGTCATCTCCGGCAGCGCCGACCAGGGCAAGCGAGTCTTTCCACCCTCGCTCAGCTTGACCTCTGCCGCTTGCTGTTCCAGATCAACCGCAACGACCTGCGCGCTCTGCTCCGTGTCGGAAAAGGTCAGCGCAAATCCGAAAAGGTAGATCATCACGCCCACCCCGATCAGTACCGGAATCAGCGTGCGCATCCATGGTTTAAGGTGCTTCATAAGGAAGGATGGTAGTTAGAGCGATTCAAGAAGGGTAGTGCCCCGGCTAGGCTCTTTCATCGCTCAAAGCACATGTGTGATCCGCGTCCCACCCAACAGCCACGTATCGCGCATACCTGCAAGCAAGCTATGCTGCACGCGCCCGCGCTCCAAAGGACGCGGGCGAATGACTTGATGAGGAATGGAATATGAAGACACTTCAGAGCTACGTGTGCGGCCAGTGGGTTGGCGGCACGGGAACCGGACGCGCAGTACGCCACGCGGTGACCGGCGAACAGATTGCCGAAGTCAACAGCGACGGCATCGACTTCCAGGCTTGCGTTGAATATGGCCGCAAGGGCGGCGAAGCTCTGCGCGCCATGACTTTCAACGAGCGCGGCGAGCTGCTCAAAGCTCTAGCCGGCAAACTCAACGAGCATCTCGAAGAGTTCTACACGCTCGCAGCTACCTACGGCGCCTCCAAAAAAGACGCGTGGATCGACATCGAAGGCGGCATCGGCGTGCTGGGCTTTTACTCCGCGCTTGGCCGCAAAAAGCTGCCCGCCACCAAGTGGCTCGTCGATGGCGACGCCGTCCCGCTCAGCAAAGACGGCGGCTTCGGCGGCCAGCACATCATGGTTCCGCTGCACGGCGTAGCGATGCAGATCAACGCTTTCAACTTCCCAAGCTGGGGCATGTTGGAAAAGCTCGGCCCATCGCTGCTCGCAGGGATGCCGGCGATCGTCAAGTCAGCCACGCCGAGCTCACCCCTCGCGCATCGCATGTGCGAAGTGATTATCGAAAGCGGCATCCTGCCCGAAGGCTGCTTCCAAGCGATCTTTGGCGGCATCGGCGACATGTTCGATCACCTGACCTGCCAAGATGTGGTGAGCTTCACCGGCTCCGCTGCGACCGGCCAGAAGCTGCGTTCGCACCCAACGATTCAAGCCAAGGGCGTACGCTTTAATGTGGAAGCCGATTCGCTCAACGCGATCGTGCTGGGCGAAGACGTTGCGACGGATAGCCCGAGCTTCGGCGCGTTCATCAAGGACATCACCCGCGAGCTGACGGTCAAAGCGGGCCAAAAGTGTACCGCGATTCGTCGCGTGATCGTGCCTGCCGACAAGCAGGACGCGGTGATCGAAGCGCTCAAAGCAGGCCTTGCCAAGAACGTCGTTGGCGATCCCGCTGCCGAAGGTGTGCGCATGGGCCCGCTGGTTGATTCCGGCGCGCTGAGCTCCGCTCGCGAACGCATCGACCGCTTGACGGAAGAAGCTGAGCTGGTAATCGGCGATCCTAATCGCTCGCAGTTCGAAGGCGCTTCCACCGATGGCGGCGGCTTCCTTGAGCCCTGCGTGCTGCGCGCCAAAGACCCCGCGAACGCGCGCGCGGTGCATGAGATCGAAGTCTTCGGTCCAGTCTGCACGGTGATTGGCTACAGCGACAAGGCCGATGCAATCGAGCAAGTGCGCAGAGGCGGCGGCAGTCTTGTTGCATCGCTCTACTCCGACGACGATGATCTCGCGCTTGAACTCGCGATCGCCATCTCGCCATGGCACGGACGCCTGCTGGTGATGGATGCGGACGCCGCGAGCCAATCGACGGGCCACGGCAACGCGATGCCGCAGCTTGTCCACGGCGGTCCTGGCCGCGCCGGTGGCGGCGAAGAGCTGGGCGGCGCCTACGCGCTTCACCACTACATGCAACGCACGGCCTTGCAGGGCAATCCCGAGCGCTTGAAGAAGCTCTTCGGGTAGCGCGAGCAAAGCAGGCAGTCGCATCTCAATGCAGTAGAACTGGCATCTCCGCCAGTTCTTTGCATTTGGAAGCGACAACTTTTGGTCTGGTAGCGCACCATCGTTGAGAGTGAGTGCTGAGCGTAGTTCTCGATTTTTTGTGTTCGCTAAGGCCTCTGGAAGAGGGTGGCGCAGACAATCATGTCTGCATCCTCTCGTTTGCACGTTGCGTTCGGATCACCGAGTGCTGCACGAGTGATCGCATCTGAATGCGATGGCAGACACGATTGTCTGCCCTACCCACGTCTGCAACGCTCGACGAAACCAAATCGTGAATTGTGTAGCGGAGAGCCGCAAAGCGCAGCGCTCCGCAAACTCCATCCGCCCTCTGTCTTTCTCCGTGTTTCAATCCACTCGCACGAATGTGCGCGTGAAGATGTGCGCCTCAGAATGACGAACGCCGTCACGCCAGCCC
>Ga0213866_10001979_pt1 | contig 14842 bp, 17 predicted proteins | sample PICome_11_FD_160079 | JGI IMG/M metagenome (GOLD analysis project Ga0213866, IMG submission 160079) | Coastal seawater microbial communities near Pivers Island, North Carolina, United States - PICO284 | ecosystem: Environmental > Aquatic > Marine > Coastal | place: USA: North Carolina...
GTTGAGCATATAGTAATCCGCTGAGAAAAAGTGCAAAAATTGTTAAGTTAGTTTTCATGGTACAAAAATAGTCAAATAAAAGAATGATATTTTAAACCCTAATTAATGATGAAATAACAAAAAAAGGCTTGCTTCTTTTGAAGCAAGCCCTAACAAAACAAAGGATAGAATCTAGTGATCGTGATTACCGTGTTCTTCACAATGAACCTCATATGAACCCGCTGGCACTGTATCATTTCCAACGACAGTCTCTTCAATAGTATGTAGATAGTCTGGGGCTTCAACTTCTTCTAACGCAGTACCACAAAATTCGCCGATTTCTACTTCAATTTCGCCAGCATCTGTCATATATGCTACATGGCATTCGTGGCAATCATCGCTGTCTGAACAAGAGAACATGAATAGTGCTAATGCAGGTACAATTAATAACTTTTTCATAATTTTTTTTTAAATGGTTAAACATAATTTGAGATTATATGAACGCCCTACATGAGGGATTTCATAACTTTTTAAACGAGATAGATGAGGTATATATTCGACGTTTAAAAGGTTTCTTACGCCTATTAATAGGTTTATTTTATTGGATTTTGAGCCAAATAATAATGAAGCGTTAATGATGGAATAATCATCTGTTGGGCTTTCATTATTAGCAACTTTTTTTTGTGAAGAATTATAAATATGATCAAAAGAGGCTTCGCGACAATTAAATATATTTTTATTCAAAAAATAATATTTGATTGAAGTTTGAAATGTATTTGCAGGCATTAGTGGTAAAAATTGATCTTCAGAACTTTTTCCTTCCATAATTGATATTCTTTCCTCAATATGTAGTTGGTGTAGAAAGTGTGGGTGATAATGTATATTCATTTCAATTCCCTTTAATTGAACATTATCTAACTGTTCATATACATACAGTGGATTATTATTAATAATACTGTCCTGCGGACTTAATATTATAAAATCATCAATATTATTATAAAAAGGATTTACAATAAAACCTAAATGCTCATCAAACCATTCGTAAGTAAGATCTAGTTGATTCCCTTTTTCTTCAATAAGATTTGGATCACCTACTTCATAACGCTTAGTTGCATGATGAACTCCATCTGACAATAATTCAGAAATATGTGGTGTTCTAAAAGCTGAGGAGTAACTGAATTTTAATTTGTGATCATTAAATGTTTTTGAGAAACCCAAAGAAGTACTTAGGGCATTAAAATCATTTTTAAATGAATTAGACTCAGCATTAATTTTTCTGTAATCGAAACGTGTTCCAAATAAAAAACTCCAATCGTTTACAACATAATCAAGGTTTGAAAACACGCCTAAGTCATTAGTTTTAGCGTCTGGAATCAGTTGAGATGTTGTTGGGTTGTTTTTATTATTTTGTATAGCACTTTGTGAGCCGAATGTCCAGTTAAGAGCTTGATTTAATGCTTTAACATATGAAATATTAAGCTGACTAGATGATAATTCAATGTCATAATCTGCTCTAGTCCACTTTTCAAACTCTTGAAGTTTATTATTTGAATGTGCTAAACCTACTTTAAGAGTATTTTCATTAAAAAATAAGGTATTATCTAATGATATTATATGATTGTTTACTATTTGAGTTGGACGGTTTTCATAACGGTCTTGACTAGAGCTTGTTAACTGTTCAAGTGTTGGACTTGCGTCATGAGAATGAGCAGGAATTCCCATAACATTACTATTTAACTGATATCGTAAATTAATTATCCAATTGCTAGTACTATATCCAATAGCAGTTTTTATTGCTAAGTTGTTATAACGAGAATTGAATAAATAATTGCCATTTGGCATTCTGTAATCTGCAGCAGATCCATATTCTGCATAAGTGTTCATTCTAAGTTTGTTTTTTGCCCATTTAGAAATAATTTGATTATTGTATCTCATTAAGGCTGACTCAAAGTTTGATATTAGTTTCAATTCAGACTGTCCTGAGGACACATAACTGTCGTCCACGAAGTACAAAGCTCCTGCTAAAGCATCGGCACCAAACATAATTGATGCTGGGCCTTTAATTAATTCAACCTTACCTATTCCTAAATCTGTAAAACCTAAACCATGATCTCCGCCCCATTGTTGATTTTCTAGTCTGGCGCCATTTAAATAAGTTACAAGCCTCATTCCTGATAGCCCTCTTACAGTAACTTTATTAATGCCAGTCCCTGTTGATTTTTCATAAACACCAGGAATATATGTAAGTCGATCAACCAAATTTAAAGAGTTGTCATTAAAGCTATTAATTGTCAAAGCTTGTAAAGCAATTACCTGATTTGAAGATAGCTGATGATTAATTGCTGAAACTTCAATTTCGTTAATTTCAACGTGAAGCTCTTTTAGTGTAATGCTAATAGTAGGCTCAGCGCTATCAAATTGATAAGAAAATGTTTGATAACCTTCTTTGCTGAAAACTAAAACTGATTTAGGCGGTAAATCTATATTTAGATTGAACTCGCCATTAATATCTGTTTGTGTAAGGATTCCTAAAGGATAAAGATAAACCTCTGCCATTGCTAAAGGTTCCTTTTCAACATTTGTAACCACGCCTTTCTGCTGTGCAAATGAAACAACAGAAAACAAACAAAATAGTATTAAAATGATATTTTTCATAGTTTTGCAACTGCATTGCAAATATAAATTGTTTGTTTTAAAATCGCAACAATGTTGCATTATTATGTTGGAAAAAAAGCAAATTAGAAAAACCCCATTTAGACTAGAGGTGCTTAAACTTTTTAAAGCATCTAAAAATGCTATTTCACTTAAAGAAATCGAAAGAAACTTAACCTCATTTGATAGAATTACACTATACCGAACCTTAAAGCTATTCATTGAAAAAGGTCTTATACATGAGGTGTTGCACTCTAGCGGCAAAAAGTATGCGCTTTGTAAAGAACAATGTGATGAGCATCAACACCAGCACAATCATCTGCATTTTCATTGTTCAAGTTGTAAGGAATCCTTTTGTCTTGAAACACATGTTAAAGATTTAAACTTACCCGGCTACATCATTGAACAAACCGATTTGAATGTTCATGGCGTTTGCAAAAAATGCAACAATTAAGCACTTGATTGGCTAAGAAATCTAAATTTTATAAGTTAGATAATCCAATTGGCTTTGTAGCCGTTGAATAGTCATTGTTATAATTCTTTTATTCAAAGCAGAAGAATTTAATTTATAATAGCCAAAATCCTCTACAGTAAATAAACCTACAATAGTGCCTAAAATCAGACTTCTTAAACGTTGGTTGGTAGACAATGCTTGTTGAATGTAGCTTAACTTCTCATGATCAGATAGTTTAAAAAAAACACCTTTATATTGATTGGCATAATCTATAAATATTTGAAGTAACAAATCATTTTGAAATTTCAGTATTGGGCGTAATACATTATTTTGAAGGGCTTCAATACCCTTAGTTTTTAAACTCTTATCTATAGTATCTATATTTGGACGAATTACCAAAAGTGAGGAGGTTCTATCTTGCATATTATAAGTATTTGTACATGGTATAATGTGGGCCTATCCCTTCAATTTCATAAATCGGTCCAACCTTTATAAAGCCAAGAGATTCATAAAAGTCAATAGCGATCAAACGAGCCTTGCACCATAACAAATCACAACCTAACTTTTGAATATCTGCCATAGCTTGTAGCATCATAGTCCTAGCCAAACCTTGTCGCCTAAAATTTGGATGAGTAGCCATGCCTCTTAAACGGTATGAAACTAATGCTTCAATTTCTAATATCGGCTCAGGGTAAAAAGTGGCAATAGAACAGACTTTTTGATTGACAATATTAGCATAATGAAGTGTTTGAGATTCCTTGTCCCTATCATAATCGGTAGACTCAATGGGTTGTCCAGGTCTAAGAACAAGGCTTCTTAAAGGACGTATTATTTCTACATCAACTTGCTGAATGGTCATAGTACAAAATTAAGGATTTATAATGTGGAATTGCGTATTTTTGTACTTTCTAAAAATGTCAAGATTATGGAAATTGTAATGATTAAAAAATTAGGTTGTAGTCCTTGTAAAGCATTTGAACCAATTGTTAAAGCTGAAGCTGAAAAACGCTCTTTAGGCTTTAGACATATAATGCAAGAAGATATGCCCGAAGAAATAAGACCGCCATACTTCCCGTATTTCTATCTTTACAATGATGGCGAAGTAATTGAACACTGGGGTGGTACAAGCGATAGAAAACTCGAAAAAGTACTTGATAGAAGCTTGAACAAATAATCCTTATTTGTTGTAAAAAATATGCATCACTATAGCGTGAGGCAAGGTAATTACCGAAATGATAATAATGGAGAGAAATGGAATTGATATTCCTAGATATCCCAAGTGAGAAAGTGCTAATAGCACAGATGTAAAAAATATGCTCAGTAGGGAATAAGGTAATAGTAATTTTAAAAACTCTACTAAACCAAAACTGCCATCTTCAGACTTGAAGAAAAGATACTCCTGATTCATTACGCGTATGGAGTGCAATACCACAAAGTATAATGTAAAACCTATAATAAAAGGAAAGAGGAAAAAAGTTAAATGAATGAGAGCAATTAAAAATAACTCGGACGAAAGGCGTCTTATACTCATCTGATTTTTAACAAAGAGATAGATTAATAAAACTATTGTAGTAATATTAGTAATCGTGAAAAAATAAAAAAATAAGTCCTCGTTATAAACTACACCAAAATTTTGAGTATCCTGAAAGTAAGCTGTTATAGCTGCTAATTCACTAATGTTATAATACATCAAAGTAGCCAGCAGTGCTAAGCCCCAAAACAAAAATAGTAAAGGATTAAAATTCCTTAAAGTGAGTTTAGCATCAACAAATTGTGATTCACCAAAATGAAAAGCTGATAGAATCAGAAAAAACAAAAAACTTATTAGGGGAAATTTTAACCACAACAAAATAAAGAGAACAATTAAGCCAAGATACAAGCCGTAAAACTTTAGCTGTGTCATTGATTTTTTCCTGAAGAACAAAATATGGTCAATCGCCCCGTGAGGGATACCAAACAACAAGATAAAAAATGATGCGTAAACTAACTGTTGCTCCAAAGTGATGGCACTAAACGCTTGATAAATTAAAAATAAAGCGTAAATACAAACTACAAATATGAATGTGAATCTATTCATAAGGATTATTAAAATAAAAGCAGACTATACACGAGGTGTAAGTCTGCTTTTAAAATTAATCAAATACTGAACAGATTATTTAGACTCAGAAGTAGCGATGTGATAAACTACTAAACCAAATCCAATTTTGTTGATAGCATCAGCTAAGTTATACCAAACATCTATCATACTTGGATCCATTACTGAACTTAACCATCCACCAGGCATACACATATATCCTATCGGATAAATTGCCCAGCCGACTAATACGAACCAAGCCAATGTACGAACACCTTTTTTAACTACAGCAGAATCACTCTTTTCAGCTAGTTGTGCAACTTCACCGAACCATGCTGCATGTAATACATACAAGTAACCTAACGTTGAGATTACACCCCACATTACTGAATGAGACGTTCCATCAGAAGCAACGCCTGAAGTTAACGCTGGGTTGAAAGCTTCTCCAATATATCCGGCAACTAACATCCATACAGATGCAATAATTAGTTTCCACATTAAGCCTCTTGAAGCTCCAGCTGGCTTAGTTAATAAATAAAATTCTACACACATCAACGGAACCGTTAAAGTCCAGTCAACATATCTAAAGAAAGTTGGACTTTCTTGATGTACACCCCAATAATCTCTCATGTATAGATAGTGTACAGCTGCAATACCTGTAATTAAAGCCGATACAAGTAAGGATAATTTCCACTTGTCATCAACTCTGCTTCTTTCAAAGAAGAAGAATACAGATGCAGCAAACATGGCCATATAGCCAATAAAAAATGTGAAGCCAACATAATCGTCTGGCCTCATTAGTTGAATGTCTAAAAGCATAACTTGTTAATTTTAATTAGTTAGAGGTACAAACATATAGAATTTTGTATAACTTTTTGCATTTTCATCTATACATTTTATATTTTTTTAAGGTTTTTTTTCTTATTTACTCTAGTAATTCAACCCTCAAAAAAAAATATAAAAAATCGTTCTTTTTGGTGTTTTTAGGCTAATTTTAGGCTTTGATTGACTCTAAAAATGAAGTTTAAGTTCCTAAATACCAACGATAAGTTGAATTTTTATACCATTGAAGACTCTTCACTTGGTGACGTTCCGATGTATGGTGATGCTGTTCCTGCCGGTTTTCCTTCGCCCGCAGACGATTATCTAGATATGGACTTAAATTTACACGATTATTTAGTGCAACATCCCTCTGCTACCTTTTGTGTTAAAGCGATTGGAGACTCTATGATAGATGCTGGTATTCAAAGTTCTGACGTTATGGTGGTGGATAGAGCACTAACCCCTAAAAACAACGATATAGTATTAGCTGTAGTTAATGGAGAATTTACAGTTAAGCGCATCAAGAAAAACGAGGAAGAGCTATACCTTATGCCTGCTAATGAAAACTATCGCCCTATGAAAATTACAGAAGATATGGACTTTCAAGTCTGGGGAGTAGTGACCTTTATTATTCACAAAGCCAATGCTAGCACTAGCGGATTGTAACAACTTTTACGCTTCATGTGAGCGTGTATTCCAGCCACACTTAGAAAACAAACCCATTGTGGTACTTTCTAATAACGATGGTTGCGTCATTGCTAGAAGCAACGAAAGTAAAGCCCTTGGTATAAAAATGGGTGTCCCTGTTTTTCAAATTAAAAACATCATAGAACAACACAGTGTTCAGCTCTTCTCCTCTAACTTCACCTTGTATGGCGATTTGTCTAAACGAGTAATGAGTACCATCAAACAAGAAGTCAAGGCTATGGAGGTTTATTCCATAGATGAGGCATTTATGGACTTTAGCGGAGAGGGTAGCCCTTTAGAAAAAGGCATTGCTCTAAAGAAGAAAGTTCAGCAACATATAGGTATCCCTATATCTATAGGTATTGCACCTACCAAAACCTTATGTAAAGTGGCGGGTCTTATCGCCAAAAAGCATACCAAGTCAGGCGTGTTTGTCTTAAAAGATAAAGCCATTATAGAACGAGCCTTGAAATGGCTGCCAGTAGAAGAACTCTGGGGTGTAGGTAGAAGACATGCTCGTAAGCTAAACGATGTTGGTATTAAAACAGCTTATGATTTATGCCGAGCAGACGATAGTTGGATAAGAAGACGCTTATCGGTAGTAGGCTTAAGAATGGTCAAGGAGTTAAGAGGAATTCCTTGTTTCCCTTTAGAAGAACAAGCTAGTAAAAAGAAAAACATCTGTACTTCACGCTCTTTTGGTAAAAGCATCAGTAATATAGAAGGGCTTAAAGAAGCTGTAAGTAACTATGCTAATAGTTGTGCCTATAAACTACGCAAACAAGAAGGCTGTGCCGCACGAATCAGTGTATTTATTCATACCAACCCATTTAAACCAACAGATAAACAGTATAGAGGGTTTACCTCCTTTATATTAGACTCTCCTAGCAACGATTCTATAGAGCTCGTCCGCTTAGCTTTGAAGTGTTTAGAAAAAATATATCGCTCAGATTGTACGTATAAAAAAGCAGGGGTTATTGTTAGTGATATAAGTCCTCAACAACAACAGCAACTTAGTTTATTTGACACCGTAAATCGTCAAAAGCACCAGTCTATTATGGCGGCTCTAGATAGTATTAACGATAAATTCGGAAAAGATAAGGTTCACTTAGCTATTCAAGGTTACGGTAGACAGTGGAAGATGAAACAAGAACAACTCTCCCCCTGCTATTCTACTCGCATAGAAGATGCTTTGAAGGTTTACTTATAAATTGCTCAACCGTAAGCGCAAATTCTCTCGAATATTCAACCAAAACAGGTTAATATCTGCAACATGATAATCGTCACGCTTGTAAAAACGTAAAACTAAGCCTTTAGGGCGTTCTACCCAAAGCATTCCTTGGTGATTTTTGACCGATAGAGAGTGTGGGTATTTCAATTTTCCAGAAGGAAATAATATCCCTTGATGGTTAGTATAATCCGATTGGACGTTAGTGGATTTCCAATGAATGGGATTTACGCTTACAATAGAATCTCCAATAGGATTTGAAGGATAAAAGCCCGACCTAAAACTACGCCAAGAAACAAAGCAATCGACTTGGCTTTCATCTTCACAAGCTAAAAAACCATCTGAAATAGTCGTAATGGGCATCCCTAATAAATAAGCCAGTTTTAGTTGATAAGACATCTTTTCATCTACTAATATGACTTCTTTTAATAAACGTTCAGCGTGATTTGTTCCTTGACTATGTCCCGCAATAATGAAAGGACGGTCGTTATTCCAATGCTTCCAATACTGAAGGAATGCATGACGAACATCGGAGTAGGCCAAATGAAAAGCAGGGTATCCATTACTTAAATCGGTATAAGAATCTATGTGCATTTGGCGATAATATGGAGCGTATAAACGAGCAAGGCCAGCAAAGACAGAGGCTTGATTTTGTAGTAAATAATCTGTTCTACTGACATTAACAACAGAGTCCTCAAGACTAGCATTCCAATTGTTTCCAGAGTGATAGGAAGTAGGGTGAATATAAAAAACATCAACTAGAGGGTTGCAGTCAAAAAGAGTATCTGAATAATTTTTGGGCAAAAGCTGTTTGGCATCGTTTCTTTGAGGGTGAAAAGCCCAATAAAAAAGCAAATCATAAGAAGGCTCTGAGGGGCTTAATGTAGTGTCAAAAGTCGTAATTGGCGATTGTAATCGTGGAGAACACGACCAAGTAAGAAAAACCAAAAAAAACAATGAAAAACGTAAGTACATCAGCCAAAATTCAATGAGTACAAAGTTAATGTAATTAAGTTGATGGTTTAATTGTATTTTTGCCCACTTAATCTAAAATTAATATTTGAACCTCCAATTACATATCGGCTCGAAAACCTTAGACAAAAACAAGTGGGAAAGAATGTGCCCTGAAGGCTCTTTCTTGTCCTTGCCTTTTAAATTGGCATTTGAGCAACATCACAAAAGTAACATTAAGCATCTGTATTATGTAGTTGATGATAAGGAGAATAAAGCTATTGGTTACGCTCAAGAGTTTAACATTCGGAGTAATAGAATTCGTGATTATCAGAAAAAGAATAAGGCAAAGGGAGGCCTAATTAACATAGTTTTAGAGTTATTAAATCTAAAAGTTGTCGCACTTGGCAACGGACTGTTGACTAATATTTCTAATTTTTCTGCAGTTAAGCTTTCCAACAACATTGATTTTTTTAACTCTTTATTGCTGCGTATACAAAAAGACCTGAGTGTCGATAAATTTATTATTCCCGATCATTTTTTTAAAGAATTGAAAGTCGAAAACCCAAATGAAGTTTTTCCTGAATTGATAAAGGTTGTGGTAGACCAAGATATGCACCTAAAGATATCAAAGGATTGGAATACATTTGAAGACTATACAAAAGCACTCAAAAAAAAATATAGAAGTCGCTTAAAGAGTGTAATGAAAAAAAGTGAGCATATAGAAATAAAGGTATTGACTCAAACAGAACTTGTAAAACATACTGAAAAAATGCAAAAACTGTTTAATAATGTATATCAAAAGTCTGCCTTCGGCATTAGTCAGTTTAACACTTCTATATATACAGACTTAATAGAATCAGACAATCCAAAATGCCAAGTCTTTGCTTACTTTTTAGCTGATGAAATGATTGCTTTTTCATCTGAACTAAAAGATGATAACAACCTATATTCTTATTTTATTGGCTTAGATTATCGTTATAATAAAAGTCATCGTTTATACGAAAGGATTCTTAACGAATCTATTAAGTCAGCCATTAGCAATAAAAAAAGTAACCTCATCTTAGGAAGAACTGCCGCCGAGTTCAAGAGTAACGTAGGTGCACAACCTATCTACTCAGAAATATTTGTATATCTCAAAAGCCCAATTTTACGTCGTTTACTTAGACCTATTTTGGAAAATATACAGCCTAGCAATTGGATTCAAAGAAACCCTTTCAAAGAAATTATTTAATCATACTTTTTTTCGACTTATTGTGTGTGATACGTAATTTACAAAGCTGTAATATTATTTTAAATACTTAATGTTTCCATTTTCTTACGCCTTCTAAACTTATAATTTCATGCTAATAAGTAATTATATTTTTTTTGAAAAAATATGATAGCTTTGTATATAATGAGTTTTTCTAGTAAAATATTAGTCATTATACCCGCTAGAGCGGGTTCAAAGCGTATTAAAGGCAAAAACACCAAGTATTTTAATGGTTTTACCCTCATTGAGCATAGTATTAAATATGCTCAAAACCATATTGATGGTGATATCATAATTTCTACTGACGACAAACAAATTGAGTCAATAGCTGAACAATACAATGTGCCTATACTATGGCGCAATGAAAGTTTGGCTCAAGACCAGACGCCAACTACTGATGTTGTTAAAGATGTGATAGAAAGAGTAGAAAAATCATACGACTTTGTTGTGTTACTACAACCCACCAATCCATTGCGACCAAAAAAAATGTTTAAAGAAGCTATCAAATTACTAGAAGAAAAGAAAAGCGATAGTCTGATAACAGTGAGTCTAAGCGAGCATAAGCTTGGTAAAATCAACCATTCTGCCTTCAAACCCTATTCCTATGAATTTGGTCAAAGATCACAAGATTTAGAGCCATTATACTATGAAAATGGATTGTTGTATGTATGTTCATACGAACTAGCTAAAAACGGCAAACTGATGAGCGAAAACCCAACAGCTATGCTCATCGAACACCCTTATGGTAGTGTAGATATTGACACGGAACTGGATTGGAAGTGGGCAGAATTAATTTCAAAAGAATACAATGATTGAAATAGCAGGAAGAAAAATTGGAGCAGAATACCCTCCGGTAGTGATTGCTGAAATTGGCATTAATCACGAAGGTAGTTTGGAGGTGGCTAAAGAAATGGTAGATGCTGCCTACAGAGCGGGTGTTGAAATTGTTAAACACCAAACACATATCGTAGAAGACGAAATGAGCGGAGCTGCAAAAAAAGTAATCCCTGGAAATGCCGATGTGTCTATTTATGAGATTATGGAGCGTTGTTCTTTAAATGAACAAGAAGAATTTGAACTCAAAGAATATATTGAATCTAAAGGAATGATATTTATTAGCACCCCTTTTTCTAGAGCCGCAGCCGATAGATTACGCCAGTGGGATGTCCCTGCCTATAAAATTGGTTCCGGAGAATGCAATAACTATCCATTATTAGAGCATATCGCCTCTTTTGGCAAGCCCATTATTTTGAGTACTGGCATGAATACCATTGAGAGTATTGCCAAAGCTGTTTCTATCTTTGAAAAGCACCAAGTTCAATATGCTTTATTACATACCACCAACTTATATCCTACTCCCAACAGATTAGTAAGGCTTGGTGCTATGCAAGAAATGGCCAATCACTTTTCAGGTAAACCCTTTGGCTTATCGGATCACACCCTTACTAATCACGCTTGTTTGGCTGCTGTAGCTTTAGGCGCATCTATTTTAGAAAGGCATTTTACAGATCATATGGACAGAACGGGACCTGATATTATATGCTCTATGGACGAAGAAAACTGCAAAGCGCTGATTGAAGGTAGTCATATTATATGGGAACAAAGTGGAGGAACAAAAGGACCTGCCAAAGAAGAACAAGTTACCATAGACTTTGCTTTTGCTTCTGTATGCTCTATTAAAACTATAAAAAAGGGAGAGATACTAAGTATGGAAAATATTTGGGTTAAACGCCCCGGAACAGGAACAATAATGGCAGAGCATTTTAATTCCATTTTAGGAAAAAAAGCCACAAGAAATATTGAAAATGATGAACAATTAAACTGGGAAGATTTTGAATAAAACTATTGTATTTCTTTCAGGTACTCGTGCTGACTTTGGTAAACTAAAGTCACTAATTAAAATCAGCTCTGAAGCTAAAGAATTTAACGTTCATATTTTTGCTACAGGTATGCATCTACAAGAAGAATATGGGTATACCGTCAATGAAATCGTAAAGTCTGGCTTTCAAAATATCCACACCTTCGCTAATCATACAGAGGAGTCAACTATGGATTTGACTTTGGCTAAAACCATTGAAGGCTTATCCAATTTTGTGAAAGAAGTACAAGCCGATTTATTAATTGTTCATGGCGATAGAGTCGAGGCTCTTGCTGGCGCCATTGTTGGTTCGCTAAATAACATCTTAGTAGGTCATATTGAAGGGGGTGAAGTTTCTGGCACTATTGACGAATTGATTAGACATTCAATTAGTAAATTAAGCCATATTCATTTCGTTGCCAATGATGAGGCTAAAAATAGATTGTTGCAAATGGGTGAATTAGAAAATCAGATTTATGTTATTGGTTCTCCTGATGTTGATATTATGTTTTCTGAAAACCTGCCAAATTTAGATGAGACATTAAGCTATTATGATATCGCTTATGAAAACTATAATATATTGATGTATCACCCTATAACAACTGAAAGAAATAATAAGGAGTGCGCCACTAGTTTAGTACAAGCAGTTTTAGAAGACGATGGCAACTATATTGTAATAAAGCCTAATAACGATATGGGGAGTAAAGAAGTCAATCAAGCTTTATCAGAATTAGAAAATAACTCTAGGTTTACTATTTTTCCTTCTCTACGTTTTGAATATTTTTTAGTGCTATTAAAACACTGTAATTTCATTATTGGTAATAGTAGCGCTGGTGTTAGGGAAGCTCCTTATTATGGGGTGAACAGTATTGATATTGGTAACCGACAACTCAATAGAGTAAAGTCTGAAAGTATCATACATACTAGCTACAATAAAAACGATATAATTTCGGCTATACAAAAGGCTAAAGAAAAAGAAAGTAATGACCAAAAACTTCCGTTTGGCAAAGGACAAAGTGACCAATTGTTTATTGAGTTGCTAAAATCAAACAGCCTATGGGCAATTCCTTGTCAAAAACAATTCAAGGATAGAAAAATAAAAGATTGATACGCTTCTAACTAAAACGTAGATTTGAATTGTTCTAGAAAACGAACATCATTTTCAAAAAACAAACGCAAGTCTTTGACTTGGTATTTAAGCATAGCTATACGCTCTATCCCCATACCAAAAGCAAAGCCTGTATAAACATTAGGGTCAATGCCGCAATTCTTAAGAACGTTGGGGTCTACCATACCGCAACCTAATATTTCTAGGTAACCCGTATACTTACACACATTACAGCCCTTGCCTGAGCATATATTACAAGAAACATCTACCTCAGCACTAGGTTCAGTAAAGGGAAAATAAGACGGTCGTAAACGAATCTCTGTCTTGTCCCCAAACATCTCTTTAGCAAAATAAAGTAGCGTTTGTTTAAGGTCGACAAAAGAAACGTCTTTGTCAATATATAAACCCTCTACTTGATGAAAGATACAGTGTGCTCTGGCGGATATGGCTTCGTTTCTATATACTCTACCTGGAGATAATGTTCTAATGGGAGGTTGGTTATTTTCCATAAACCTAACTTGAACAGAGGAGGTATGAGTTCTCAATAAAATATCTGGATTTTGCTGAATAAAAAAGGTATCCTGCATATCTCTAGCAGGATGTTCGTCAGGCAAGTTAAGTGCAGTAAAATTATGCCAATCGTCTTCGATTTCAGGACCTTCAGAAAGGGTAAAGCCTATACGCTTAAAAATCTCAACAATTTCATTTCTCACCAATGATAAGGGGTGTCTACTACCTAGTTGGTCTGCAGCCACAGGTCTAGATAAATCTAAGCCTGAAGATTGTTGAGTGTTTTCAGAAAAACTAGCCTTTCCTTCATCTAATTTATCCTGAATAGCTTGTTTAAGCTGATTTAAAGCTTGGCCAAAAGCCTTCTTTTGGTCGTTTGGCACTTCTTTAAAAGCAGCAAACAAATCATTCATCTTACCTTTTTTACCAAGGTATTGGATTCGAAACTGTTCTAATTCTTCTGGATTTTTAGGGGAATATGATGATACCTCGTCTAGTAAAACCTTTACTTTATCTAACATCTATTTGACAATGCTTATATTCATAATTACTTTATCCTTAGGCAAGTTATTTTTATCTCTAGTAACATTGGATATTTTTGAGATAATTTCTAGTCCCTCCACTAATTCACCAAAGACGGTATAGTTAGCATCTAAATGTGGAGTGCCTCCAAGGGTCGTATAGGCTTTTTTCTGAGCAGGACTAAATTCGGCTCCCATTCTTTTTGCAAAAAGATCAATGGTGTTGTTATCATATACTTGACCTTCAACGATATAAAACTGTGAACCCGAAGACTCCTTTTTAGGATTAACAGCATCGCCCATTCGTGCTGCTGCGAGTGCCCCTTTTTTATGAAAAAATTGGGGGTTAAACTCTGCTGGCAAAATGTACCCTGGTCCACCATTTCCTATTCTTGTATTTGGTGTATCGTCTTTAGAAACGGGGTCGCCACCTTGAATCATAAATCCAGGGATAACCCTATGGAAAAGTGTCCCATCATAAAAACCTTCTTTTACCAACTTTATAAAATTATCCCTATGAATGGGAGTTTCATCATAAAGCTCTGCGACCATGTCGCCATATTTAGTTGATATTTTCACTTTTACTCGCTCTTGCGAGTGTGCTAAAAGACTAAACGTTAGAGCAAATACAGCTATTAAAATTGGTTTCATATAATTACTATCTTTGTTTGGATAAGCAAATTAACAAATAATCATTTACAAAATGAAGATAAGTAGACTGCTGATTGTTATTATTTCCCTATTTT
>Ga0213866_10001980_pt1 | contig 14841 bp, 14 predicted proteins | sample PICome_11_FD_160079 | JGI IMG/M metagenome (GOLD analysis project Ga0213866, IMG submission 160079) | Coastal seawater microbial communities near Pivers Island, North Carolina, United States - PICO284 | ecosystem: Environmental > Aquatic > Marine > Coastal | place: USA: North Carolina...
TCAAGGTAGCGGTTTTATGTATGGCAGCGGTAAACCCGGTGCTAGTGTGGCTGAAGATGTTTCCTGGTTTATGCGGGAGATGTCGGAAAACTTCCAAACTATGTCTCGTGGTGCTGTTGATCCTGTTGTTGACCTCGTTACTAGCGTAGGTAACCGTCTGGGTCTGAACCTGGAAAACATCAACAAACAGTGGGATGAGATGAGCAAGTTTGATGATCCTGTTCGTCAAGATGTCCGTAAACTTGCATCTCAAATTCTTCCATCAGCAATCGGCGGTCAAGCCATCCTTGGACGTGCTGCTGTAATGCAAGCACCTAAGCTTGTTAAAGGTGCCGCTTCTGTTGGCGGTCTTGCTACGTATGAAGCTGGTCTTGCTAGTTTCCAAGATGTTTCTATTGAGGATGAAGCGATTGTTAGTAAGATTGCTAGGGTTGCTCCGCCTCAACTTCGTCTGCCCAAGTGGCTAACTAAGAGCGATAAAGAACCTCTTGAGGTGACTCGTGCTCGTGCCATGCTGGAAAATGCCGGTCTTAGTGTGTTGGGAGATGCTTTAGGTGTGGCTACTGTTTACGGTCCTCGCCTGTTGAAATGGTTCATACCTAAAAACAATACAGCTAAAGCGTATAAAAAAGCTGTTGTTGAAAGTAGTGATCCTGAAACCGTTACTCGTCTTGTGGAGCTTGAGCAAGCGCTGGCTACTAAACCTAACCAAGCTAATGCTAAAGTTCTGCAGGATGAGATTGACACACTTCGCAGTCAACTGGCTGAGACTGGTACCTCTGATGCTACTACCAAAACTGCTTTAGAACGTGCAATTGAAGTTAATGAGACTAGCCGCCGCGTCCAAATGGATGAAGAGGCTATCCTTAAACTTGAAGCTGATCCTCAGCTGTACGGTCAGTACATGCCAGAACTGACACCTGGACTTGCTAACTCTAATGAACTAGCACGTAGGACTATTGATGTCGATGCTGTTGCATCTAACATGGTAGACACTACTATGATTAAGATGGGTATGCGAGAGGGTGATCCTGCGCCTATGCTGTCTGGACCGTTTCTTAAAAAAGGTTTGGTGCTGGGTAAGTCACGTAATGCAATGGCTGGTCTGGCTGAGTCTGCACGAAACGTTGGTGACTTTGATGCTGTTGTTGACGGTTTCCGTATTACTCGGGAACAGATGAAGAAAGCAGCTTGGGACATTCACGCTGATATTATTCGTGCAGGTTCTAGAGAAGACGTTGCTAAACTTTTTGTTGAAGATAGGGACGTTAAAAACATTCTTGGTAAGAAAGTTTCCTACCTTAACACGGTTCAAGAAGAGCAAGCAAAAAATGCTATTGCTGACTTGACTGACCTGTGGCTTGGGCGTGAGATCACTGAAGTCAGTGCTCGCGTTATGGATAGCCTTGGTCGTGAAATTGCCACTGCTTCTGAAGCTGGTATTGCTTTCAAAGATCTGATCAATGATGATCGTGTTGAGGAAATTCTCCTTGATAAACTTGAGTACCTTGTTTCTGAAGTTGGTCTGAGTAAGTACATTGCTGGTTGGCAGCTTAAGAACCAAGACTGGATTAACCGTATGAAGAAATCGGCTGATCCTGGTGAACTGGCTGAACTTATTAACAATGAGTTCCAGCAAGCTCTTGATTCACGTCATGCTGCTTTCAAACGGTTTAGAGAAAACCTTAAGCAAGTTAAAGAGCAAAACCCGAACCTTGTTCGTCCTTTCTACGACGCATTCTCCGACAGCAACGGTGACGTAGATACCATTGAAAAGCTCATGACTTATGCTGCAGAGCAAGTCAGTCCTATGGGTATGCTACGCAGTCCTAAGGATTTGAGTGGTAAAACCAGCATGAACCTGTTTGCACGTGGTCTTCATTCTGTTTGGATGAACAACGTGCTGTCGGTTAAGTCTGCTCTTAACGCTGCTAAGGGTAACATCGGTGCAATGACGTTGCAACCGATTACCTCTATTATCGGTCACGGTATTGGAGCTATTATCCAACGTGATGTTGAGGTTCTTAAACGTCCTTTCTATTACCACGGTGCTCTTTTCCAAACCCAAATCCGTGCTTTGCGTGATGCTGGGCGTAGGATTAAGACAGTTCACGGTGACTACGATTTTTTGATGAATCAAATCCGTGAAGATTACGTGGTTAAGGAGACTAAGAAATGGGATCAGCTTGAGGCTGTAGCAGAAGAATGGAAACGAACTGGTGATTATGGTCACCTGATGCAGTGGGGTTGGGCAAAAGCTAACCGTGATGTTGCCCGCATGAAGTGGGGGCGGCTTGGTCTGACTGGACTTAGCGGTGTTGATGCTTACACTGATACTATTCAAGCTTCTATTCGTGCTCGTCTACGTGCTTATGATGATGTCTTTACTAAAGGCGGAACCATCAATAAGAAACTGATGGATGAAGCAGAAGCTGCTCATTATGCCAGCATGTTTAACAAAGATGGCATGTTGATTGCTGAAGATGTTAAAGCTATTTCTGGTGAAATTTCACTAAACCTTGACGATAATCTTGCGGGTAAAATTAACGAAGTTGTTAATGCCGTGCCTGTGATGAAGCCTTGGTTTATGTTCCCCAAGACTAACATTAACGACTTTAAATATGCCATGTCTTACACCCCATTTATGGCAATCTCTCCGTTTAAAAATAAGTACGGTAAGGTGTTGCTGGCTGGGGATGACAAAGGCAAGATTATGGAAGCATTGTCAGAGCATGGTGTCCGAGCTGATGATCCTAATGCTATGGCTATCTACGAAAACCTTAAGCATGAATACATGGGTCGAATTGCATTCTCTCACATGAGTGCAATTTCTATGGCTTGGTATGCTTTGAGTGGTAACATTCGTGGTAATGGTCCTGCTAATGCATCAGAACGTAAGAAGCTTCGGGATAACTATGGTTGGGAGCCAAAGACTATTAACATTGGTGGTTACTGGGTATCTTACAAAGGTATCCCTGGTATTGACCGTGTTCTAAGTATTATTGGTGATGCAGCTTACTACTATAACGATATTGGTGGCTCTGCTTTTGAAGACATCACTGATAAAGTTGGCTGGTCTTTGTCTGCTTCTTACTTTAATGAAACTCCGCTTCACAGTGTTGAGCCTATTATTGCTGGTTTAAACGGTGATAAGGCGGCTTGGGACCGCATGACTGCCCAGCTTATTCGCATGAATATCCCTCAATCTGGTAACCTTGCTATTGTTAGCGATGCTATCACTTCTTCTCAAAAGGATATTTACCAAGATTTGATGGGTTATGTTGCTAACCGCACTCCTATTGCTTCCAGCTTCTTGCATGAGCAACGTGATGTGTGGACTGGCGAACCTTTGAATGACATTGACAATCCTGCACTTCGTGCTGTTAACGCTATTAGTCCCATTAAAATTAGTAGCAAAGCAGAACCTTGGCGTGATTGGCTGATGAGGACTGGTTATGACGGTGTTAGCCGGCTTCGCTTTACGTCTGAAGGCAGCCGTGAATATACCGCTGAAGAGCGTGATTTGATTGGTCAATACTTTGGTGAAACTAAACCGTGGAAAAAGATTGATGCAATCAGAAACAACAAAGAGTTTAACCGTCAAATCCAAGAGATGCGTGAGTTCCGCCGTGGTGGTAGAACTTATGAAGAGGTTAAACTGAAAGAACAGGAACTTCCTGTTTATCAGTATATTGACGAAGTTGTTAACAACGCTAAAGAATACGCTGAAGCTAAGCTGATGCAGGAACACCCTGAAGTCTGGCAAGGTGTGCAGGGTCAACAAATGGTTGACAAAGCACTTGGTCGTGGCGATATTCAAGGCGCTCAAGAGGCTGCTCAGTGGACTGATAACCAAGTTAAACGTGTACGCGAATTGCGGCTACAAAACAAATAATCCACCCATTCCCATAATTACGTAACGTAATGGCAACTACTCAAAATACATACACCGGGAATGGCTCATTAACTGAGTATTCCTTTACATTTCCATATCTCGAAGAGTCAGACGTTAAGGTAAGTCTTGACGCTGTTGACCAAGCTACAAGTGAATACTCTTTTGCCAACGCTACAACTATTTCCTTTAACACTGCTCCTGCTAATGGAGTAGCAATTAGGATTTATCGGGTCACTGCTACGGATTCCGCACAAGCTACGTTCTTTGCGGGATCCGCTATCCGTGCTCAGGATCTTAACGACAACGCTACTCAGCTTCTGTACGCAACCCAGGAGACTGTAAACCGTCGTCTTGATAGCACTGGCGGTACTATGTCTGGTGAGCTGGACATGGGTACGAATAAGATTGTTAATCTTGGTACCCCTACCGCTAATGCTGATGCTAGCACGAAAGCTTATGTAGATAGCACTGTTGGTCTTGCTGGTGGCTACGCCGCTGCAGCTGCCGCCAGTGCATCTGCTGCTGCCGCTTCGGAGACCGCTGCTGAAACCGCAGAAACTAACGCAGAAACGGCAGAGACTAATGCTGCTGCTTCTGCTTCTGCGGCGGCTACAAGCGCCTCTAACGCAGCTACAAGTGCTACTGCGGCTAGTAACGCCCAAACAGCAGCAGAGACGGCAGAGACGAACGCAGAGACCGCAGAAACAAACGCTGCTAACTCTGCTACGGCAGCTGCTAACAGTGCTACCAGTGCTGCTACTTCGGCTGCATCTGCTCTGGCTGCTTTTGATAACTTCGATGACACCTACCTTGGTGCAAAGGCTAGCGATCCGACCACCGACAATGACGGTGATCCGCTGACTGGTGGTGACCTTTATTACAACACCACTGATGATGTGATGCGTGTCTACACCGGCTCTGCCTGGGTGACCGCTTACGTCCCTGGTGATGCAGCAAACATCACGTCTACTGCTACTGGTGACGTGTCTGCTACCAACGTTCAAGCAGCGATTGCTGAGCTTGACACTGAGAAGGTTCCCCGTACTTCTACAACTGGTTCCGCAGTACTACCCAGTGGTACTGAGGCACAACGAGATGGTTCCCCTTCTGCTGGTTACATCCGCTTTAACAGCGATGCAAGTAGCTTCGAAGGTTACAACGGAACTGCCTGGGGTGCTATTGGCGGTGGTGCAACTGGTGGTGGTACTGACGCTTGGGCGTTGGAACACGACAACACCATTACTACTGACTACACCATTGGAACTGGTAAGAACGTTATCAACGCTGGTCCTATGACGATTAACTCTGGTGTCACCGTTACGGTGCCTACCGGTTCTAGCTGGAGCATTGTTTAATTATGGCTATTACTATTAACGGAACCGGAAGTATTACCGGACTAACGGCAGGTGGACTGCCTGATGGAAGTGTTGTTGCGGATGATCTGGCGTCTTCGCTGGATCTAACTGGTAAGACAATTACGTTGCCGTCCAATACTGGTGGAAAAGTTATTGGAACCAAGTTTCAATGGATGGAAGCTACTAGTGCCAGCGTAGGATCAGCTAATACTTGGACTGATGCTGGAGTTGATTTTACATACACCCCAGTAAGCAGCTCAAGTGTACTGCACATAAGTCTTGATGGGATGTTTGGGGGTGACAACAACTGTGGTGTTCGATTGCGAGAAACAGCAAACAGTGTGTCCAACATTCTTGACGTTACGGCAGTTGGGTCGTCAAGTGTAGGCTACGGTGATTTTTATGATCTAAGCTACGCCAGCTACGGATACAGGCATTACCATTTAGCTTGGCATTATGCGCCAGGTGTAACTTCTGAATTAACTTTTGATTTGCAGGTGGTTGCTGCTTCTGCAATCACGTTTCGGGTTGGACGCATGGTGTCAAGTAGTACTCCATACCACCTTACTTCAGGTGTGCAACTTTCCATTATTGAGTACGCAGGTACTAGGAGTGAATTAGTCTAATGTTATACGAAGCACTCAAAAATCTGCGACCAAACGCATCTTTTTATGTAAAGGGCGACTCAAAAGTTACTTGGATTGATGACGTAACTCCACCTACTCAAGCTGAAATTGATGCGGAGATTGTCCGCCTTCAGGCTGAATACGACGCTACCCAATACCAACGCAACCGCCAACCTGAGTACCCCTCACTGGCTGATCTTGCTGACGCCTTGTACTGGTCGAACCAAGGCGATAACACCAAACTTGACGAGTACTACGCAGCGTGTGCCGCTGTGAAGGCTAAGTACCCTAAACCGGAGGTTAACTAATGGCACTACGATTAAACGGACAAACCTCTGGTTACGTCGAACTAGATGTACCAGCAGCAGCTGGCAGTCATACGCTGACCCTACCCAATAGTGGTGGGTCTAGCGGTCAATACCTGCAGACCGATGGTTCTGGTGTGTTGAGTTGGCAAACGGTTACGTCTACTGAATATCAAGGTCCAGCTTTTTACGCTCACATCACCACTACTCAAACTCTCGTAAGCAGCACTTGGACTAAGATTACATTTCAAACTGAGTTGTTTGATACTGATAACTGCTTTGACAACAGCACTAACTACAGGTTCACACCAACAAAGGCTGGTTATTATTTTGCCCAAGTACGTCATTATTTCGATTACACCAGTACTGCCCCAAGCGTTTTAGGTTCCGCCATATACAAGAATGGCACAGAGGTCTCATCTAGCGTTCAAGTGGGCGTTGGCGGATACGGTACTACTCCTGGATCGAAGGACTTGGTTTATATGAATGGGTCAACTGACTATTTAGAAGGTTTTGCCTATGCAAACCAGGCTAACGTGCATTTGGGAGGTAGTGATAAAAGAAACGCTTTCATGGCTTTTTGGGTGCGCGAATGATGACTATTTCTCTTGCTGAAAAAATTCAGGTATTGCGTCCTGAACTCACGTCACTTGATTTTGTGACTGCTATTAAAATAGAAGATCACGGCAGCGGTCCGTACATCCGTGAATGGAATCACCCCACTATTGCTCAGCCAACACAGGCTGAACTGGATAGCGTTGATGAAGCTGCCTATCTAAACGGCAAAGCACTTGAGGCTCTCCGTTCTAAGCGCAACCAACTCCTTACCGAAACCGACTACCTCGCTCTTGCTGATTCAACCCTGACTGACGAGATGCGGTCTTACCGCCAAGCACTCCGCGATCTACCGGCTAACACCGTTGATCCGGCTAACCCCGTTTGGCCAGTTAAACCCGGAGCTTAATTATGAGTAAACTTAAAACAGAAAAGGTATTCAACCCAAGCTCCACGGTTGAAACTCTGACCCTTAATAGCAACGGCAGTGCCACAGTGGCTGGTACTGTCTCTGCTACGGAGCGGACAATCACTGCTGGTGCTGGTAACTGGGATCTTGCTACCGGTAACTTCTGGACGTGTGGTGCTATCACCATTCCTACTCCGACTAATGCTGTAGCTGGTACTGGCGGTCTTATCCGTGTAACTGCTGCACCTACCTTCCCCGCCGAATGTAAGTTCCCAGGCGGGACTTATACCGCCCCCACAGCTTTTCCTGCAATCATTCCGTTCTACGTCCAGAACAGCACGACTTTGCTGATGGGTAACTGGACGGAGGGTATTGCGTAATGCTGAACTTTCCTTCATTTTTTAATGCACAGGCTGGTGGGTATGAGATCGAGCAGAGCTTGCGGTTTAACTCGGCGGATTCGGCGTACCTGAATCGGACTCCCGGTAGTGCTGGGAATCGCAGGACGTGGACGTGGAGTGGGTGGGTCAAAAGAAGTGCGTTAGCTACGTCGCAATCATTATTCTCGGGATACTCAGGCACTACAGATGCAGATTTTACGCATATACGTTTTTCAAACAATACTGGCGTTGTTGACAGTATTACTGTTGAAGGATGGAATACAAAATATAGGGTAACTTCTGCTTTTTATCGTGATCCTTCGGCATGGTATCACATTGTTCTAGCCTTTGACACAACACAAGCAAGCGCTGATGACAGAATAAAGTTATATGTAAATGGCGTTCAAATTACGCAATTTTCAACAAATAATGCAATTACTCAAAATCACGAAGGCGGTATAAATAAAGCTTCAAACCATTACATAGGAACCTATAACGGGACTGGCGATAGATTTAATGGTTACCTAGCCGAAGTCAACTTCATCGACGGCTCCGCCCTTGACCACGAAGACTTTGGCGAGTTCGACGACAACGGCGTTTGGCGTCCTATTAAGTACGCAGGCAGCTACACCGGCAACTCGTTCTATCTGAAGTTTGCCAGCGGCGACGGCACTGATAGCAGCGGCTTGAGCAACACTTGGACCGCCAATAACTTCACCACCTCCGGCACTGGTACGGACGTGATGAGCGACACGCCGACGACGAACTGGTGCACGTTGAATCCGATTCTCGGACGGGCAAGTGACAACGCTTCTTTGACCTATAGAAATGGTAATTTAGAAGCAGGCAATAATACAAGCACTACCTACAATGCCATTACTTTTGGCACATTTGGTGTAAGTTCAGGTAAATGGTATTTTGAGGTTACGGTAGGCACTGCTCTTGTTGGTCCGGGAATTTCAACGACTACTGCAACATCTCCTTTGGGCACTGGTAGCTACCAGTATTATGGCAACGGGAACAAAGTTATAGACGGAGTTGCTTCATCTTATGGGGGAGCACTTGCGGCAAACGATGTGGTCGGTGTCGCCTTTGATTTGGACGCTGGAACACTGGTTTTTTACAAAAACAACGTATCCCTGGGCACTGCTGCTACAGGATTATCCGGAACATTTGTTCCCTCGTTGTCTCATGCTGATAACAATAGTACTTACCAAGTTTTTAACTTCGGACAACGCGCCTTTGCGTACACCCCACCGACCGGTTACAAAGCACTGAACACCGCCAACCTGCCCGCGCCGACGGTTAAGGATGGGTCGGATAATTTCAATACGGTGCTTTATACGGGTAACAACTCAACTCAAACAATTTCCACGAATTTTAGTCCTGATTTTGTTTGGGCAAAAAATAGAGACACTTCCGGTTACCATCATGACTTGTATGACAGGGTTCGTGGCGACAACCTTAGAATCTTTTCTAGTCAGACTGGCGCCGAAACAACCGGGTATTTGCAATTTGGCACTAACAGTTTCAGTCTAACTTCTGGTGGAGGAATCAATGCTAATGGTGACGCTCACGTCGCTTGGCATTGGCTCGCAGGCGGCAGCGGCTCCAGCAACACCGACGGCACCGTCACCAGCACGGTAAGCGCCAACCCCTCCGCTGGGTTCTCGATTGTTAGTTATACGGGAACTGGCGCTAATGCCACGGTGGGTCACGGGTTAGGTGTTGCGCCAACATTTTTGGCAATCAAAAACCGCGACACCAACAGTTCATGGATGAATGGTCACCAAGGGTTAGGCAGTTGGTCGGACGTAATCTTTTTTGATCTAACTTCTGCCAAAGTAACTGACTCAACTGTTTTTAATGGCACTGCACCAACTTCAACTGTATTTTCAGTTGGAACCAATTTTCAAAGCAATAAGCTTAATGATGACATGATCGCCTACTGCTTTGCCGAAGTCGAAGGCTACAGCAAGTTTGGCAGCTACACCGGAAATGGTTCCACCGATGGGGTTTTTGTTTACTGCGGTTTTTCGCCACGATGGATATTATGGAAAGAAACTACTGTAGGTGAATCATGGTTTATTCACGACACTGCGAGAACTCCATATAACGTATCTACGCAGATGTTGCGCCCAAACTATTCCAATTCTGAAGCTACGGGAGATTCTGTTGACATACTCTCTAATGGCTTCAAGTTTAGAAGCGGAGGAGCGGGTGCAAACTATTCAGGACGAGTTTATATTTTTGCAGCCTTCGCTGAAAACCCATTTGGCGGCTCCGGTGTTTCGCCCGCTACCGCACGATAACTACCATGGCACAAATCTATAACGGTCACGTCCTTAAGCCAGACATTCCTTTTGTGGATAAGCAAGGTAATCAATACCCTGCTGGCTGGCTAAGGAATCACACAAAAGCTGAAAAAGAAGCAATTGGTATCACTGAGATACCTGATTATTGCGCATGTAATCAACCTAATCACCAACATTAAACATCATGATTGCACTTATCCGTCCCGTACTTATGTCGTTCCTCAATAGCGACAAAGTAAAGCGCCTCATCGTCGATATGCTCCGCAAACTGGCTGAGCAATCTGATAACACTGTCGATGACCAAGCCGTTGACTTCATCGAGCGTGGTCTCTTCGGCGGCTGATGGACTTGGGAGCACCACCGGTACTGCCGGTTCTACGGCTCCCTGAGCCCCCTGTTTTACCCCGTCCGGTACTGGAGGTACCACGAGCTACTTTACCCACCTACAAACCGCTTGTAGTGCCTCCTAACGACCTTCGTCCACCTCCGGGTGTGAAGGGTACGACACAATCGGACGAAAGGAGGGAGGAGAAACCAGCACCTAAACCTGTAACTCCTCCACCTCCTAAACCACCCCCAGTCCCGTCACAGGTCCGTTACGTCGATATTCCTGGTACTGATTTTACTGTACCTTTACCGAGTAACGAGATCTTGGCTACGGCTACAACGACAGCTACTGTCTCCGTTGCAGCCACCCTTACTGCTACTGCGGTATTCAAACGGACAGTGAGCGTCTTGAAACCAATTATCAAGAAACTACTCACCCGTAAAAAGAAAAATGCAGACAACGAAGAACTTCATTCATGATTTCTTCAGTGAAATTGTAAAAGCTCTTGTGCTTGTATGGAGCGCAGGGGTTCTGACTGCATCATACATGGGAATGCTACAGAAGATGGATCCAACGTTTGTAGCGTCATTGCTGTCTGGAACGTTGGCATCGTATGGAATATCTCGCCCTAAAGATCAAAAGGACAAAGTATGAAATTCCTAATTCTGCTTCTGCTGTTTCCCGCTGGGGCGATGGCACAAACTGTGACTCCTCAGTTTACCCAAGGTAGTATGCAGGCTACCACAACCACCACTCAAACCATCACCGAAACTATCGCAACTGAAGTGTACGGTGGTGCATATTCATCATGGTCTGGAACAAACGTAACCCCAAGTGGGGATATAACCGATTCTTCGACTACTTGGTCCGTCACAACCGCTGGCGAACAGTTTCAACTGGAGACTGTGACACGAGCAGCCGGGATCATCGAAACAATCGACATCACCAGAGACATCGAAACTACCTCTACTACTACCTCTCTTTCTGTCTTCTCTCAGTAGGACCAGCATTTGCTGAAACTCCTACGGTTAGCAACAGTGCTAACCCTATTGCAGCAGCTACAGGTAACGTAACAAACCAGGCAGTTCAGTTCCAGAACAACGGTGCACCCAGTAGACAGCAGTTTACCGGCGGTAACTCGTGTAATGGAACAACTATGACTGTCTCCCCGTTTTACATGGGTAATGATACGTTGCCTCAAGGCTACACCCGTAATAACAACTATGGTATGCAGCTGAACTTTTCAGTACCGCTTGACGGTGGGATGATTGAGCAGTGCAAACAGATAGCTAAGCGACACGAAGAAAAGCTTCGGCTTGATTATGAGCTTGTACGCGCTTTAAAGTGTACCGAGATTATGAAGGCGGGATTTACGTTCCGTCCTGGGTCTCGTGTGGAGGTACTGTGTCACGACATTGTACCAATTGTGTCTTTGACAAATGAAGAAAAAAGCAACTGAGGATCAGTTTAACGAGCTTCACAACCTTGTTACATCTGAATTCCTCGCACGTATTAAATCTGGTGAAGCCACGACACAAGATCTCAAAGCAGCTTGTGACTGGCTAGCCAAGAATGACATCAGCGGTGTTGCATATGAGGGCAACCCACTGGACAAATTAGCAACGGTCATGCCCAAGATTGACCCTGAAATGGTACAGCGGAGATTGTATGGCTCAAAAAACGTCTGATTATTACAAATCAAACCCAACAGCTGCGGCTAAGCGCCGGAAACAACAGCGCAAATACAATAAGACCAATAAAGGTCTGAAGATCCGCACTGCTGCTAACAAACTTAACAGAAAACTTGGTACTTATGGAAATGGTGATGGTAAAGATGCTTCACACACCGGTAAAAACACCGGTAAGCTCGAAACACCGTCATCTAACCGCCGTAGACCCAGAACTGGTAAGAAGTACGCATGACCCCGCTGTTGCCTACCCCTGATCACTACATTTACAACCTCATAACCATGACAAGTCCTGAAGCAAAACGTATGTGGCGTCGCGCAATCAAGGAGCATTTCAATTGTCAATGTGTTTATTGTGGAGAAACTTATGAATTACATGAACTTACTTTGGATCACGTTGTGCCTCGTTATTTTGGGGGACAAACAATCACGAGAAACTTGGTTCCATCCTGCAGGAAATGTAATCAAGAAAAGGGGACAAGCAACTGGTTATCCTGGATGCGAGCTACGTTTGGCTGCAATCCGGGTAGAGAACAACTAATTTTATCGCACATTAAGTAAATGCCTAGTAAGTATGATGCTATTAACAAGTTAAAAGCAGAAAACCCAGAACTTACTTGGACCCAAGCGGCAAACCAGGCTGGGTTTTCAGGCGAATGGACAAGTTACAAAGGTAAAGCTAAACCTAGAACTGGTGATGCCCGTGGGCAAGCTAGGCGTCGAACCGCTTTTGACCAGCCGTCTACTGAAATAGCTGGTTATGAAGCTAAACGGTTACAACAGGAAAGTACCCGTATTAGTGCTGAAGCTGAAATGTTTGGTCTTGAACCAACACAGATTGAACATTTGGCGGACCAAGAGGATGTTCGTAACCTAACCGCAGGTTCAGGTGGTGATCCTACTAATAAAGCTATTGTTACGCAAACTGAAGCTAGGTTTAAAGACAGGGTTAAACAGTTAGCACCTAGTGGTTATGCTGTTACCTTAAATCCTACTACAGATTCAGTCAGGGTTATTGAAAATAGATTTTTTGACCCTATTGCAGATCCTTCTACTTTACCAGGAATTGACATCCCTATTGGTTCTAACATTGAAGAAGGTTTAGCTGAAATTAAACCAAAAGGTTCTTTGCTATCACAGTTTTCGCCGGAACAACAACGGCAACTCAGTAATGCACCTAATTTAGAAGCTCAAGAAAAACTGGTTCAAGAGTTTAAAGCTAATCCAGGCAGACAAGCACGGCTTACCGCCGGTCGATTGGTTCGTAATGCTGCACCGTTAGCACTCAGCATTCCTGCTGGTATGGCGGTTGCTGGTGAATCAGCAATGGCAGCTGTTGAAAACCCAACGCAAGACAATGTTGTTAACGCTGGTTTTGACATTGGTAACAGTCTTGCTGATTTAGTTGGACTTGTGCCGACACCTCTTACTGTTGGTGCAAGTGAAGCTTTACAACGCGCATTGATGTTAGGGCAAATGAGTTACAACTCTGCCCGTACGTTACAGCGTTTAACTGAAATGAAAAACAAGTAACACCCCCTTATGAGCAACGTCTTAGCCGCCCTCCAGGGCGATTTTAAAGTATTTCTACAAGCCCTGTGGTCGCAGCTAGACCTGCCTGAACCGACCAGAGCACAATACGCCATTGCCGACTACCTACAACACGGACCCAAACGTCTTCAAATTCAGGCGTTCCGTGGTGTCGGTAAAAGTTGGATTACTGGTGCCTTTGTGCTCTGGACTTTATTTAATAACCCTGAGAAAAAGATCATGATCATCTCCGCTTCTAAAGAGCGAGCAGATAACATGAGTATCTTTCTTCAAAAGCTTATCATTGAAACACCTTGGCTTAAGCACCTACAACCTAAGTCGGATGACGCCCGTTGGAGTCGGATTAGCTTTGACGTTAACTGCTCTCCGTCCCAGGCTCCGTCGGTTAAGTCCGTTGGTATTACCGGTCAGCTGACTGGTAGCCGTGCCGACCTGATGATTCTTGATGACGTGGAGGTGCCGGGTAATAGTATGACGGAAATGATGCGTGAAAAGTTGCTTCAACTCTGTACGGAGGCTGAATCAATTCTTACGCCAAAAAATGACTCCAGGATTATGTACCTGGGTACCCCACAAACCACCTTTACCATTTATCGTAAGCTTGCAGAACGTAACTACCGCCCCTTTGTTTGGCCAGCTCGTGTTCCTCGTAAGTTTGCTAACTACGAAGGACTGATTGCTCCACAGCTCCAGGAAGACGTAGATATGGGTGCAGCACCCTGGAGTGTAACTGACCCTGACCGATTTAGCCATGAAGATCTTCTCGAACGTGAAGCAGCAATGGGACGCAGCAACTTTATGCTGCAGTTCATGCTCGATACCAGTCTCAGTGATGCGGAAAAGTCACCGCTTAAAATGGCTGATCTTATCGTCACCAGTATTAATCCTAAGTCCGCTCCTGATGACATCATCTGGTGCAGCGATCCTAGAAACGTCATCAAAGAACTTCCGACTGTTGGGTTACCTGGAGACTATTTCTATGGCCCAATGCAGATCCAAGGGGAGTGGGGACCATATCAAGAAACAATTTGCTCAGTTGACCCGTCGGGTAGAGGAACTGATGAGACAGCAGCAGCTTATATCTCCCAGCGAAACGGTTACTTGTACTTGCATGAAGTGCGAGCTTACCGAGACGGTTACTCAGACAACACGCTCCTGGACATTCTAAAGGGGTGTAAGAAGTTCAACGTTACCAAGCTTGTCGTGGAGACTAACTTTGGTGATGGTCTTGTCGCTGAGCTATTTAAGAAACACCTACAACAGACACAACAAGGAATTGACGTAGAAGAGGTACGAGCAAATGTCCGAAAAGAAGAACGTATTATTGATGCCCTTGAGCCTATCCTTAATCAACACCGCCTTGTTGTTGATCGTAATGTCATCGACTGGGACTACAACTCAAATAAAGACGACGCTCCAGAGAAACGTCTCCTC
>Ga0213866_10001981_pt1 | contig 14840 bp, 13 predicted proteins | sample PICome_11_FD_160079 | JGI IMG/M metagenome (GOLD analysis project Ga0213866, IMG submission 160079) | Coastal seawater microbial communities near Pivers Island, North Carolina, United States - PICO284 | ecosystem: Environmental > Aquatic > Marine > Coastal | place: USA: North Carolina...
GTGTACGACCTGCCGATCCCGCGTGCCACCGCTGCGCTCGTCATCGTGCCGCCGACCGTCGATGCCTTCGCCGAAGAGTGGTCGATCGATGTCGACGAGATGCGCCTCTGGGTGCTCGCTCACGAGGTCGCCGGCCTTGCGCTGCTGTCGGTACCCCACGTGGCCGACCACCTGCGCTCGCTGGTGCAGCAGCACGTCGGTGCGTTCCGGCCCGATCCGAATTCACTCACTGAGAAACTCACCAACCTCGACGTCGACCCGACGAGTGGCGGCAATCCATTCGACGCAATCCAGCAAGCATTCGGCGACCCCGAGGTGTTGCTCGGCGCAGTCCGGTCCGACGAGCAGCTCTCCCTCGAACCTGCGCTGGACGCCGCTGTGGCCACCACGATCGGCGTGATCGACTGGGTGGTCGATGCCGTGGCCGTCCGCCTCATTGGTGGGGACACCCTCCAGATCGCCGAAGCCGTGAGGCGTCGTCGGGCCGACACCTCACCCGACGATGTGTTCGTCCAGCGCCTGCTCGGCATCCGACTCGGTGCCGAGCAGACCGACCGAGGCAAGGCGTTCATCCAGGGTGTCGTTGACCGCGCCGGTGAGGCTGGCCTCTCCCTGCTGTTCTCCAACGCCGAGGCCATGCCTACACCCAACGAAATCGAGGCGCCAGGCCTCTGGCTTGCTCGGGTCAACCCCGCGTCGCTCGACTGAGAGACGCAGCCGCCAAGTCGTTCAGCTCGGCGCGTCGGTCAACTCGGGCTGCAGAGCGTTACCACCTCGATCAGACCGCACCCGCCGCTTCATTAATTGGAGCACGTGGTCGCGACGCTCAAGGCGGTCGGTACCCCGACGTCGGTAGACGATCGCACCGTAGGCGAACCAGCCGACGATGAGATAGCCGATATCGCCTGGCGCTTGGATCGCCACGGCGACAAATGCTGCCACTGCCCAGGCGAGCTGGAAACGCGTCTCGAACAGGGCGAATGCGCGCCCGCGATTGGAGCGCGGCGCATCGCTCTGCACGATGCTCTCGAAGCCGAGCCGGCCAATCGCTGCACAGAAGTTGACCACACCTGCCAGCGCCACACCTGCGATGGGACCACTGAGAAGTGCGAGTGACAACGCCGCCACTGTGCTGATAACAAGTGCCGCTGACAGTATCGACTCCTCGCCAATCCTCAGTCGCAACCGGGGTGCCAGCGCGTTGCCGGTCATGGTCGACAAAGCTGACAAACCGACCGCTGCGGCAAAGAGCAACGTGCCCTGATCGAAACCGCGCAGGTAGAACGCAAGATGGAAGAACAAGAAGCCAACGTTGGCCCTCAGCATGGTCATTGCGACCGCCGACACCCGCAGCCGGCCGGAGTACAGCCTGGTCGTGTCGGCCGGATCGACATCGTTGTCGACGACCACCTCAGCGACAAGTCGGGTCGAAGACAGCAGCGCCAAACCAAACAAGGCCGCTCCATATGCGAGCGCCCCGGTCGGACCGATCACCTGTAGGAGTGCTGCCGCTGGCACCACCATGGCAGCCCCGAGGATGCCGGCGACCAGTCCCAATTTGGCGTTTGCCTCGACGAGTTCTTCCTCACCGCGCACCGTCGAGGGTACGAGCGCGGACTTCGACACCACGTAGGTCTTCTGCAGCACCAGCGAGGCAAACACCAGGGGAAACAACGCCAGCCCGTCGATCGCCTGCGCCATGAGGAGTAGCAGAATGATCCGTGAAACCGCGACGACCTGGATCACGAGGCGCCTGCCACCAGCCGCCCGGTCGATGAGCGGCCCGATCAGCGGGGCCACGAATAGAAATGGGGCAAAGCTGATAGCAAGGAAAAGCATCACCTGAGTGCGAGCTGCGTCGAGGTCGACCGAGAAGAAGAACGAATCGGCCAGGGCAACGACCATCGCCGCGTCGCCACCCGTCATCAACGCGTGAGTGATTGCGAGCCGCGTGAACTTTGAGGTCGGCGGCTTTGGTGGACGACTCGGATCGTGACCGTGGCCGTCGGCGCGTCCGACGATCCGGCCGACCAGCTGAGCGGCACGACCGGAAGATGTCGTCTGCGCGCGATCGGCCACGTCCGAAGTGTACGGCCGCGCCCTCAGCCGATAGGCGACGTACGATCGTCCCATGGCTTCGACCACGCTCTCAGACCGGATTCTCATGGGCCCTGGCCCTTGCAACCCGTATCCCGAAGCAGTGCAGGCGCTCGGACGCCCGATGCTCGGCCACCTTGATCCCGAGTTCCTCACGCTCCTCGACGAGACCAACGGGCGGCTGCGCCAAGTGTTCGGCACCGATAACGCGCTGACGTTCCCGATCTCTGCGACGGGTTCGGCTGGAATGGAGGCGGCCATTGTCAACGTCGTCGGGCCTGGTGACACCATCGTCGTCGCCGTCAACGGTGTGTTCGGCGGCCGTATGGCTGAGGTTGCCCGTCGAGCGGGCGCCGAGGTGATCAGCGTCGACCACGAGTGGGGCCAGCCCGTGGACGTCGGGCGCATGGTCGCCGCTCACCCCTCCCCTTCCGTGTACGCCATGGTGCATGCCGAGACCTCGACCGGGGTGCAGAGTGATGTGGCGGCGATGGGCGCGGCAAAAAGCGATGCCTTGCTGCTCGTCGACTGCGTCACCTCACTCGGCGGTGTCGACCTACGCATCGACGAATGGGGTGTCGACATCGCCTACAGCGGCACCCAGAAGTGCCTCGGTGTCGCCCCCGGCCTCTCACCGGTCACCGTGTCCGACCGGGCGATCGAACGCCTCAAGCCGATCCCGCAGTCGTGGTACCTCGACTTCAACATGATCAAGGCCTATGTCGTCGGTGAGGGAGCTCGCGCTTACCACCACACTGCACCGATCTCCATGATCATGTCGCTCCACGCCGGCCTCGGCGCCGTGCTCGACGAGGGCCTCGACGCCGTGCGCGCCCGCCACGAAGCGGCGGGCAATGCGGTCAAGGTCGGGATGGTCGAGCTCGGCTTCGAACTCTTCGCCGCAGAAGGTCATCGGCTGGCACCGCTCAGCTCGATCCGTATCCCCGACGGCCGGCTCGGATCGCTGTCAGAGGCTGAAATCCGTCAACGCCTCCTCGTCGATTACAGCATCGAGATCGGCGGTGGGCTCGGGCCTGTGGCCGGCCAAGTCTGGCGCATCGGCACGATGGGCCACACGGCGCGCTTGCATAACGTGGTCACGCTGCTGGCCGCCCTGGCCGAGATCCTCGACTAACCACCTCTTGGCTAGGCCCGACTGGGGCTCAGCGCACGTACTTGTAGCCCAAGCCGCGGATCGTAACGATCCGCTGCGGATCGCCCGGGTTGCATTCAATCTTTGCGCGCAGCCGCTTTACGTGAACGTCGAGAGTCTTGGTGTCCCCCACGTAATCGGCCCCCCACACCCGATCGATGAGGGTATAGCGAGGCAACACACGCCCGGCGTTTGCAAGCAACAGATGAAGAAGTTCGAACTCCTTGAGCGGCAGCTTCACATCGACGCCGTCGACCTCGACGCGGTGCTCAGCCGGATTTAGCTGCACGGCGCCGACTGCGACCGTGTCGGGAGTCATCAGCGTCACCTGTTGACCAGGGGCACTCTCGGGAGCCCGCCGCAAGACCGCACGGATTCGGGCTGTGAGCTCGCGCAGCCGGTACGGCTTGGTGACGTAGTCATCGGCCCCAACTTCGAGGCCCACGACGGTGTCGATCTCCGACCCCTTGGCGGTGACCATGATGATCGGCACCTGCGACTTCTTCCGGAGCTGACGGCACACGTCGATGCCGCTCACCTTCGGCAGCATCACGTCGAGGAGTACGACGTCGGGCTGATGACGATCGAACTGGTCGATTGCTTCGGCGCCGTCGACAGCGACGGCAATGTCGAAACCTTCGCGCTGGAGTCCGATGGTCAACGCCTCGACGAAGCTTGGTTCGTCTTCGACGATGAGCACTCTTCCTTCGCTCACATTCCCTCGCTCACTCGTGTCGTACCTGAGGAGCCGCCTGCGCCCGCGCGCTCGGCGAGGTTGCCCACATCGGCCACGATGACCGAGGCTGGGAGCCGGAGCACGAAGGTCGACCCCTCCCCCTCCGTTGAGGAGACTTGCACGTCGCCCCCGTGGATTGTGGCCACGTGGCGCACGATTGACAACCCGAGACCGGTACCACCCGTTTCACGGCTACGAGCACGGTCGACGCGGTAGAAGCGTTCGAACACTCGGTCGATGTCACGAGCCGGAATACCAACGCCCTGGTCGGCGACCAAGACCTCCAGCCATCGGTCGTCGTACCGTGTTCGCACCTGCACGAGACCCTCAGGATCGGAGTACTTGACCGCGTTCTCGACGAGGTTGCCGAGCGCGGAAGTGATCTGGCGTGAATCGCCCCGAATCTGCAACGACGGTCCTGCGTCGATCGCCGTGAGCTGGACGCCTTTCCCCTCATCGACCGATCGTCCGCGGGCGATCGCGCCATGCACGACGTCGTCGAGGTCGATGATCTCTTCGACCGGCCGACTGGTCTCGATTCGGGCGAGCTCGAGTAGATCGTCGATTGTCGTGACCGCCCGCTCCGACTCCTCGGTAATCCGGTTGGCGACCCTATGCACCACGGCCGGATCATCTTCGCCGATGAGCGCATCGGCGAGCACGCTGATCGCCCCGACCGGGGTCTTCAACTCGTGCGAGATGTTCGCAACGAAGTCGGTGCGCATCGCATCGATGCGACTGCGCTCGCTCACGTCTTCGACGACAACCACAACGCCACCGTCCGCGAGACGTTCACCGACGACGAGAAGAGAGATCCGCGGCGGGCCGTGCAGGTCAACACGGCGTTCGACACGTTCAACCTGTCCACAGTCGCGGGCAGCGTCGTCGACCGCCGACCCCAGCAGCACCCCAACGTGGGTGCCGCTGAGTGCAGTGGCGGCACTGTTCCGCAGTACCACAGCACCCTTTGGATCAACCACGATGATGGCGCGATCGACGCAATCAACCACCTCGGCCAGGAGCTGTTCCATCGGGCCTGGTTCAACCGGAAGGTCGGCAGTCAGCGACGGTGCCGTAGGCGGCGGCATGTCCGTCGGTGCCCAAGCCGACGGCAGCCTCGACGAGTGGTAGGCGAGCGATGCGACGGCAAAGCCGACGGCGACTCCAACGAGGAGTGCGACGACGACGGTCATCATTCAGTCCTGCGACAGCGGCGGCTGATCGTCGGCGATTGGGCCCGCAATCTCGCCTTCGACACCTGAATGCTCGGGCAGCCAGCCGTCGACGATGTAGCGGGTACGTTCGGCGACGTTTACCGCATGATCGCCGATGCGCTCGTAGAAGCGGGCGACCAGAGCGAGCTGAACGGCGACCTGAAGGTCAATCGTCCCAGCGGCGTGACTCTCGAAGATCACCTGGATGAATTGGCGGTGTAGGTCGTCAAGGTAACCGTCCATGTCGGGCAGCGCCGATGCTCGAACACCGTCACGCGCCAGGTACGCCTCGGTCGTTTCCTTGAACAGGAGCGATGCCTGCTGACCACATTTTTGGATCATGCCGCGCAGGTTTGCGTCGAGCGAGTGGCTGTAAATGCGCCGCGCCGCCTTACAGATGTTGACGCAGAGGTCGGCTGAGCGTTCGATGTCAGCGACGATCTTGACAGCCGACACCAACTCGCGCAGATCGTTGGCCACCGGAGCTTGCAAAACGATCAACGAGAAGCAACGTTCTTCGAGTTCGATCGACTTTGCGTCGTACTCACTGTCCCCGAGGATGAGATACTCCGCCCCTTCGAGATCCGCACCGAGCAGGATCTCGGTCGCCCGCGGCACCAACTCGGTAACGCCAGCCGACAATCGGGCCACGCCGATCCTGACATCGGCAAGATCATCGTGGAAACTGGAACGGAAATCGGACGACATCAGCCGAACCGCCCCGTGACGTAGTCCTGCGTCTCCTGTCGATCTGGGTTCGAGAAGATCTTCGCAGTGGCATCCATCTCGATGAGCTTGCCAGGCTTGCCGGTGCCGGCGATCGAGAAGAACCCAGTGCGCTCTGATACACGAGCTGCTTGCTGCATGTTGTGCGTGACTATGACGATGGTGAAGTCGTCCTTGAGTTCGAGCATCAGTTCTTCGATGGCAAGCGTTGAGATCGGATCGAGGGCCGAGCACGGCTCGTCCATAAGCAATACGTTGGGCGATGTGGCGATGGCGCGGGCGATACAGAGACGCTGCTGCTGGCCCCCCGACAAACCCGACCCGGGTTTGTCGAGGCGATCCTTCACCTCTTCCCAAAGGTTGGCGCCCCGGAGCGACTTCTCCACCAGATCGTCGGCCTCGGCCTTCTTTATGCGCTTCGAGTTCAGCTTGTGGCCAGCGATGACGTTGTCGTAGATCGACATCGTGGGAAACGGGTTCGGTCGCTGGAACACCATGCCAATCTTGCGACGGACGGCAACCGGGTCGATACCGGACCCATAGATGTTAGTGCCGTTGATGACCACGTCGCCCTCGACGTAGGCGCCGTCGATAACCTCGTGCATTCGGTTGATTGAGCGGAGGAAAGTTGATTTGCCGCAGCCCGACGGGCCGATCAGGGCGGTGATCGACCGCTCTTGGATTGTCATGTTCACGTCTTCGACGGCGAGAAAGTCGCCGTAGTAGATGTCCAGGTCTGAGACCTCGATGCGATTCATTGCGGCATCGTCGGTGCCACCTGCGCCGGAGGTGGCGCCAGGCGCGTCTTCGTTGGTGTCAACGGAGTCGGACATTGCTTCCTTGATCGTCGTCGAGTCGGACATCTTTAGGCTAGTTGCCTCAATGCGGTTGCTGAAGATGCTCACTTGAACCCCTTGGGTTTGAGAACCCACGAAAGGACACGGGCAATCGTGAACAGGAGCCCGACGATCACGACAAGCGTAAGCGCAGCGGCCCAGGCGCGGTCTTGGCTGGCCTCAGCTGGCAGAGTGGGGAACTTGTAGGAGTTGTAGGAGAACACCGGCAGCGTGGCCATGCGACCCTCAAGCGGGTTCCAGTTGACGTCAGCCGTGATGCCCACCGTGACCAAGAGCGGCGCAGTCTCGCCAATCACTCGGGCGACGGCGAGCACGATGCCGGTGAGGATGCCGGCGATCGCCGTCGGCAGCACGACTTTCGTGATCGTCTTCCACTTCGGGACACCGAGTGCGTACGACGCCTCGCGTAGCTCGTTCGGTACGAGGCGCAGCATCTCCTCGCTAGTGCGAACGACGACCGGTGTCATCAGAAGCGTGAGCGCGACGGCGCCGGCCAGACCAGACGTGTGACCAGGACCGTCGAGCCAGACAAAAAGGGCGTATGCGAACAGACCGGCGACGATCGAGGGTATGCCGGTCATAACGTCGATGAGGGCAGTGACCATCTTTGAGAATCGGCTGCCGTTCGAGTACTCGACTAGGTAGATCGCCGTGAAGAGCCCAAACGGGATCGAGAAGGCCGCTGTGAGGCCGGTGATCACCAGCGTGCCCACGATGGCGTGGTAGCCGCCACCGCCCTCGCCGATAATCCCGCGCATCGTCGTCGAGAAAAAATTCCAGTCGAAGCGATTACTCCCTCGCTCAACGACGGTCCAGATCACCGAGACTAACGGTGCCAGCACGATCACGAACGAGATCGTCATGAGCGCTTGGACGATCCGATCGGTGGCTTGCCGGCGCGATTCGACGAGCTGCGAGATCACCGCGACACCGGCCAGATACAGCGCCATCGAGACGATGATCCAGCGGGCCCAGTTAACCGATCCTGTCGGAATCCAACTGAGCGCCGCAAGGCTCATGGATCCGACTGCAATCCAGCGCATGGGCCAACCCGACAGGTTCCGGGTCGTCAGGTCGTCGAGCTCCTCAGATGGCGCTATCGAGCGTTGTTCGTCGAGGAGGGTCATCCGTCAGCTCCTGAGAACCCGGCGTTCGCGACACGGCGAGCGACGACGTTCACCCCGAACGTGATGACAAATAGTACGAGTCCAGTGGCGATGAGGCGGTCGACGCCGAGACCTGCCGCTTCAGGGAACTGCAGTGCGATGTTTGACGCGATTGAGTTGGAGTTTGAGTTCGTGAGGACATCCCAGAAATAGCCGAATGACGGCGAGAGGATGATGGCGACGGCCATAGTCTCGCCGAGCGCTCGCCCCAGGCCGAGCATCGCCCCAGAGATCACGCCCGAGCGGCCATAGGGCAACACAGCCTGGCGGATCATCTCCCATTTAGTGGCGCCGAGGGCAAGCGATGCCTCCTCGTGCAGCCGAGGGGTCTGCAGGAACACTTCGCGAGCGACTGCCGTAATGATCGGTAGCACCATCACGGCGAGCACGACCCCGACCGTGAGGGTCGAGCGGCCGCTCGTCGACACGGCTAGGTCAGATCCGAAGAACGGCAGGAAGCCAAGATTGTCGCGCAGCCATGGCATCACAGATCGGGCGAGCAACGGAGCTAGCACGAGGATCCCCCAGAGGCCGTAGACGACGCTCGGGATCGCTGCGAGGAGATCAATGAAGTAGCCGAGCGTGCGACGGAGGCGTTTCGGTGCGTAATGGCTGACGAAGAGGGCTACGGCGATCGCAACGGGCGTGGCGAGCAGCAGCGCGACGCATGAGATGTAGATCGTTCCGAACAGGAATGGGCCGACATACTCGAGAAAGCTCTGGTCGCCGTCGAAGTTCGCCGGGTCTGCGGTGACGCCTTCACGACCCTGTGCGAACAGGAACGCTGCAACCCCTGCGAGGGTCACGAGGATCAACGCTGCAGCACCGAAGCTGAGACCGAAGAAGATCCGATCGCCGGCCTTGCCGATCGGCGCATTCAACGGCGCATCGTCGGCGTTCGTGGACGACGAGGGTGGTGACGTGTCGGTGGTGGTCACGTGGACTCTCGGGTTAGGGGTGACGGGGAAGGGTGAGCTGATTGACCGCCAGGATGATATCGGTCGTGGACCTCACCGGCGGCGGCTTGCCCTGTGGCAGTAGGGCAAGCCACTACCGGCGAGGTCACTCAAGGAAGTTGACCGTTTAGACGATGGTCGGACCGCTGCGATCAGCCGGCAAGGCTGATCGCAGAGATGGAGACGAGAATTTCCTCACGAACCTCAGCCGAGATAGGCGCCGAACCCGCCGAGGCACCCGAGGCGGCTTGGCCCGCCTCGGAACCGATATACGTCATGAACGCCTTTACCAGATCAAGCTCTTCCTGGTTGTCGTACTCCAGGCAGACGATGTGGTACGAAACGAGCGCGATCGGGTAGGTGTCGGCACTGTCGGGGTTGCGGTTGACCTCGATGGCGAAGTCGAATTCGTTCCGACCGTCGAGACGGGTCGATGAATCGACGATGCGGCCGGCAGCTTCCGCGCTGAACGGCACGAACTCACCAGCAACGCTGACGGCGGCGGCTGGGAGGTCGCCGATCTGGCTGGCGTCTGCGTAACCGATCGAGCCCTCACCAACAGCAACAGCTGCCACCACACCGGTCGTGCCCTGGCCACCTTCACCGCCGCCCGGGCCATCGATGTCCCACGGCTCGATGGCGCCGAAGGTCCAGACGTCTGGTGCGGTCTGCGCCATGTAGTCGGTGAAGTTCTCCGTGGTACCGGAGTCATCCGAACGATGGACCGGGTTGATGGCCAGATCGGGGAATTCGATGTCGGGGTTGACCTCGGCGAGAGCCGGATCGTTCCAATTGGTGATCGTGTTGGCGAAGATGCCAGCAATCAACTCAGGCGTGAGGTTGAGCTGAGCGTCGCCGATCGACGGCAGGTTGTACGGCAGCGCGATAGGCGAGATGTAATGCGGGAGGTTGATCGCACCCTGCTCGCCGGGGCAGCGCTCGATTGAGGCTTCGAACTCGTCGTCCTTCAACGCCGCATCCGAGCCGGCGAAACTCGTTGCGCCCTCAAGGAAGCGCTCACGGCCGCCACCCGAACCGATTGGGTCGTACTCGACGGTGACGTCAGGGTTCAGCGCCTGGAAGCCGACCTGCCAACCCTGCATGCCAGCGGCCTGCGACGAGGCCCCAGCACCGATGAGCGTGCCGGAGAGTTCAGCACCGGGTGCCTCGGCGGCTTCGTCCGCGGGTTCTTCAGCGGGCTCGTCGTCGCTGCCGCAGGCGGCTACGACGAGGCCAGCCGCAAGTGCGCCGGCGAAGATGCGGTTCTTGGTGTTCACGCTTCGATCTCCTGATGATTTGTTCATGTTGGTGGGGTATCGCCGCAGCGTTGAGCTGCCGGCACGTGGCACCGTAAACAACCGAAGTGAACGAGGCTCCCCAGGCCAGTGAACGGGAAGTGAACGACGAACGACGTTTGGTCGAACCGCCCTGGCGAGTCGGTGAACTGGGCCGATACCGGCCACATCAACCCTGAATCGGCTGGGTCAACCGGGCGAACGCCCGACCGACTGAGTCTCAACAGCCGCCCGATACAACCGCTCTTGCACGTGCGGCTCAAACTCGCCTTCGGGGCCGACCCGGACCCACGAATCATCGCTGCGGAGTTCCCAGGCCACCACATCGTCAGCCAGCGCCGTGTCGATCACCCGGTCGAGCCACTCAGTGTGACGTGGGTGCTCGATAGGCACCAGCACCTCAACGCGCCGATTGAGATTGCGTGGCATGAGGTCGGCCGACCCGATGAGATGCACCGCATCGCTCTCGGCACCGGCGATGCGCACGCCGTTGATCACGTTCGCGTGATCGAACCGATAGATCCGGCTGTGCTCGAGATACCGGCCGAGGATGCTCCGCACCCGAATATTCTCCGACAACTCGGGCACGCCGGCGCGCAGGCAGCAGATGCCTCGCACGATCAAGTCGATCCGACAGCCGGCCTGGCCGGCGGCGTAAAGCGTCTCGATCATGTCGGGGTCAGCTACCGAGTTGCACTTGAGCACAATGCGGCCTTCGGCGCCGAACGACGCCTCGTGCTCGATCAAGTCGACCAAATGATTGCGCAAGTCACGCGGTGCGACGAGCAGGGTGCGATAGTCGACCGCTCGGCTGTAGCCGGTGAGGTGGTTGAACAGCTGCACTACGTCGTTGCCGATATCGGGGTCCGCGGTGAGGTAGCCAAAGTCCTCGTAGGTGCGAGCGGTTTTCGCGTTGTAGTTGCCCGTGCCTATGTGGCAGTACCGCCGAAGCATGTCGCCGTCATCACGCACGACCAGCACGACCTTCGAGTGGGTCTTGAGACCGACCATGCCGTATACGACGTGGACACCCGATCGTTCGAGCTCCTTCGCCCACTGAACGTTGGCCGCTTCGTCGAAACGCGCCTTGAGTTCCACGAGCACGGCGACCTGTTTGCCGAGTTCGGCAGCGCGGATGAGCGAGCGGATGATCGGGGAATCGCCACCTGCGCGGTACAGCGTCATCTTGATCGACAACACCTTGGGGTCGACGGCAGCTTGGGCGAGGAACTCCTCGACGCTTGATGAGAAGCTTTCGTATGGGTGGTGCATCAGCATCGAGCGATGCCGGATCGCATCGAATACTGGCCGATCGGTTTCCTTAGCCGCAGCGAGTCGGCCCGGCTGCACTGGGGGCCACGGATCATCCTTCAGATCGGGCCGATCGATGCCGTGCAGCTGCCAGAGGAACGACAGATCGAGTGGTGCTCGATGGAACGTAACGTCCCGATCGGTGAGCTGCAGCTCACGCATGAGCAACTCGAGCAACTCAGGTCCGATGTCGTGGGCGACCTCGAGGCGTACCGGCTGATTGAACCGACGGCGGCGCAGCTCCATCTCAACAGCTTCGAGCAGATCTTCGGCCTCGTCCTCCTCGAGGGTAAGGTCGGCGTTTCGGCTTACGCGGAAGGCGGCCCACTCCTCGATGATCATCCCCGTGAACAGGTCAGAGAGGCGTGAGGCAATGAGCTGTTCGATCGGCAAGTATCGCCCGCGCGACACCATGAGCAGCCGAGGAAACGCTGTGGGCACCTTCAGCCGGGCGAAACGACGCTCGCCACTTTCGGGGTCGGCCACGTTGACGGCAAGCGAGAGCGCCAGGTCGGAGATGTATGGGAACGGGTGTCCAGGATCGACGGCGAGTGGGGTAAGAATCGGAAAGACGCGCTCATCGAAGAATCCGTCCGCCAGCGTCCGCTCGTCGGCGCTGAGATCGCCGTGGTCGATTAGGTCAATGCCCTGCTCACCCAGCATCGGCAGCAGCTCGTCGACGAAGGTTGTGTCGAGGCGCTCGATGAACTCGGGCATGGCTGCACTGATGTCAGCGAGCTGACGCACCGGCGTCCGGCCGTCGGCGGAGGGGGCGTCGACCCCAGCAACGACCTGGTCTTTCAATGCGGCGATTCGCACCTGGAAGAATTCGTCGAGGTTCGTCGACGCGATTGCGCAAAATTCGACGCGCTCGAGCAAGGGGATACCCCGCTCCGAGGCGAGTTCGAGGACACGATGATTGAACTGAAGCCAGCTCAGTTCTCTGTTGAGGAACCGCTCGTCGAACAACTCAGCGCTCGACGATCCAAACGCCTGCCCACCCGTCGGTGCGGGCCATGGCGTGGAGCGAGCCGACACGGAGTCAGGCGTCGTCGGGGGCGGCGGTTGCGTCGGCGGGCTTACTTTCCTCCGCCGACTCGGCGGCAGACGTCTGGTCGCCAATGGTGGGGGTCTCAGTCGCAGCGGTGAGGATGCCCAGATCCCATTCGACCGAAATCAGTTCGCGTTCCGCGTCACGGACGATCCGCTCTCGGTTGCGACGGAACTGAGGATCTTCGCGAGGGAGCAGAACCAAACGGGCGAGTACGCGGGCACGAAACTCGTCGAGGACGCGCTGATCGCCCCAATCGCCGTACACCTCCCAGTGCGGTGAGACCGGGCCGAGATACACGATTCGGGCGTGAGCTTGGGGTTCTGCCTGCTCGGAGACATCGTCGACGATGGAGGTCATTGGCGCACTCTATCCGTGAGGTCGTGATCCAGGAGGGGGCGGGTACCGAACACTGAATGGGCCCTGCCTGAAATTCTTGACATATCTTTACGAATATGTTACGATGAGGCGACGATATCGAAATATAATGCAGGTCAAAAGATCACGTCTAGAAATTTTGTCGCCATTTCGGGAACCAAGCAAGCACCAGCGACGTCATACAAGTTGTACGGGTTGCACCCCGTCAGCCCACCCCAATCTCCCCCACCCGAAGGACCCCGCCTCCCATGGTCAAGCGCACCAAGCGAACCAACCGCACCGGCGACACCAACGGCACGAGCGCAGGCCTTTCCGATGCCGTGCTGGCCGAGCTCAATGGACGGCCGACCGAACTGGCGACAGCCCCACACGACCCTGACTCGCCCACTGCATGGATGGCCGAGGGCAACTGCCGTCTCCATCCGCCGTCGACATTCTTCCCGAGCGACGGTGTGGGCGTCGACAAAGCCCGCAAGATTTGCCGTGACTGCCCAGTGTCGCTCCGCTGCCTCGAATACGCACTCGAAGAGCACATCGACCACGGCGTGTGGGGCGGCTGCAGCGAGCGCGAACGTCGGCGTATCCTGAAGCGCCGTGCGGCCGACCAGCCGGTCGGCGAGCTCCTCAGCGAACTTGCCTGATCTTCTAGCGCTCTGCGTCGCAGGCCTCAGTCAAGCGAATAGATCTGCTGCGCCGTGCCGGCGAACATCGCCGACTGATCGGCATTCGAATACTGTGACGCCAGCTTTTGCATGGCGTTCCAGTACACGTGGTAGCTCACCGAGAACCGGTCGATCGGGAAGTTGCTTTCGAACATGCAACGCTCAGGACTGAAACACTCGATGGCGTGCTCGTACCACCTGCGCTGATCATCGAGCAGCTCGTCTGACGACGGCGGCCGACCTCTCTCGTGGTAGCCGAAGCCGTTATCAGGCATCGCCAAGCCTCCGAGCTTGATCACCGTGTTTGGGCGCTCGGCGACAGCGGCGAGACTCAGGCGCCAAGTTTCGAAGATCGCGTCGAGCTGCCCGGCGAACCGCCCAATCGCACATGGTGTGCCAAAGTGGTTGAGCACCAACGTCGTGTCGGGGGCCGCGTCGGCGAGCGCAGCGAACTCACCAAGCTGCCAGTGATAGTGCCATGAGTCGTAGGTGAGTCCTCGCTCGCCGAGACGGCGAACGCCATGCTGAAAATACGCATCAGCGTGCTTCCCTTCGGCGTTGAACGACGGAATGGTGTGCACGTCTGGCTCGACTGAGCGGGCAAGCGCATCGCGGATGCCCCGGAACCGTCCGCCGCCGGCGGCCTCGTGGGCGTCGAGAATCTCGTCAAGCCTTGAGTCGGTCAGGTCAGCGCTGGCCACGATGCCGTCGATCGCTGGGGCATCGGCGTATCGACTTGTCAGGTCGACTGCGGCTGCGGCAACAAACTCGGTCTCGCCTACGCAACGGAGATGTTCGGGCCCTTCGGTCCGATACCCGGCGCCGCACTCCACGAACACCGTGGCCCTGACATTGTGACCCGACGTCGTATCGGCGACGAGTTCATCTACGCCGTACGGCAGTGCACCACCTTTTGGCCAGAGGTGATGATGCGGGTCAACAATAGGCCGGACCGGGTCGAAGATTGGCTCCCTGATTTGGTCTAACCACTCAGGGGTACCAGAAGTGGGCCGGGGCGCTGCCATCGCAGCACCATAGGAACCTTAGGACTCGGACTTCGACTCGGCCGAGCTGTCGGACTCGGACTTGGCCTCATCAAGGCCGTCCTTGAATTCCTTCTGCGCCTTGCCAAGATTCTTGGCCAACTTGGGCACCTGCGAGCTGCCGAACAGAAGAAGAACCACGACGACGACGATGAGGACTTCATTCCCCCCGAGAAAACCGATCATGGCCTTATG
>Ga0213866_10001982_pt1 | contig 14837 bp, 12 predicted proteins | sample PICome_11_FD_160079 | JGI IMG/M metagenome (GOLD analysis project Ga0213866, IMG submission 160079) | Coastal seawater microbial communities near Pivers Island, North Carolina, United States - PICO284 | ecosystem: Environmental > Aquatic > Marine > Coastal | place: USA: North Carolina...
CTGCCTATGATATGGTCAGTACTACAGCCTATATTAGCAGCGATGTCCCCGCACTCACGTTGTTTGGTAGTAAAAGGTGGTGGGACAAGAAAAACTTGATCCGTTTTGCTGTTGAAAGTTGCGATCTAACCCCAAGTAAAGCCAGTAGAGCCTATCAAGCATGCCAAATTGCTATGCAAGAGCTACAAATTCTTATAGAACAGCGCAGGCAACGGGAGCAAAATGCTGAGAAGAGTAGGCTATTGGATCATCTGTGCGATTTAATTCGACGGTTTATTGCTTAAATCAGATTGTGGGTGATGATAAAAGCTCTTATCGCATATGAATACATGTTTCTCATCTTTTACATTACCAAAATTATAAATCTCTTATTTTTAGTTAAAAATCACTTTAGAGGAAGATTATGAGCATTTGTGCTGTAATTATGGCTGGTGGTTCTGGGACGCGTTTGTGGCCCTTATCAAGGGCTGCGCACCCGAAGCAATTTTTAAAGCTTAATGGTAAGGGTACTATGCTTCAGGAAACAGTTAAGCGATTAAAAAACCTCGATGTAGAATCTTCAATCACCATATGCAATGAAGATCATCGCTTCTTCGTCGCAGAGCAGCTCCGTGAAATAGGCAAGTTAGGGTCAATTATTTTAGAGCCTATTGGTAAAAATACGGCACCTGCAATTGCTTTAGCTGCAATTCAATCTTTTGAAAATGATCCAATTCTGCTAGTCCTTGCTGCTGACCATGTGATTAAGGATCAGGCAGCATTTGAGAGGGCTGTAATAGATGCTACACCATTAGCTGAGTCAGGAAAATTGGTCACATTTGGGATCGTGCCTCATGAACCACACACGGGCTATGGCTACATCAAGAAGGGAAAAGCAGAGAATGTAGGCTTTGTCGTTGATCAGTTTGTTGAAAAGCCATCAATTGACTTGGCAAATAATTACTTATCCTCAAGAGAATATCTTTGGAATAGCGGAATGTTTATGTTCAAGGCAAGTCGGTACCTTGAAGAATTAAAAAAATTTAGACCAGATATTTTAAATGCTTGTGAATCTTCGATGCTTAATGTTGAGACTGATCTTGATTTTTTGAGGATAAACGAAGAATCTTTTTTACATTGCCCCTCTGACTCAGTTGACTATGCGGTAATGGAAAAAACAGAGGATGCAGTTGTGGTTTCGATGGATGCCGAGTGGAGTGATATTGGTTCTTGGTCTGCGCTTTGGGATATAAGTGAAAAAGACGAAAATGGTAATGCTTGTATTGGTGATACCCTGCTGCATGAGTCTTACGGCTGCTATGTTAAAGCAGACGACAAGTTGGTTGCTGCAGTTGGGTTAGAAGATCTGGTCATTGTCGACACAAAAGATGCGCTGATGGTGGCACACAAGAACTCTGTCCAGGATGCGAAGATAATAGCCAATAAACTTAAAGATGGCTCTCGCAGTGAGTGGGAGCTTCACCGTGAGGTATACCGTCCTTGGGGTAAATACGATTCTATTGATACCGGAGAGCGACATCAGGTTAAAATAATTACCGTAAAACCCGGTGAAAAATTAAGCCTACAAATGCACCACCACCGATCTGAACATTGGATAATTGTGTCAGGTACAGCTAAGGTTACCAATGGGGAGGAAACATTTGTCTTATCGGAAAATGAATCTACTTATATTCCTGCTGGTGTTATTCATTCATTGGAAAATCCTGGTTCAGATTTCTTGAAGCTAATTGAGGTTCAGACTGGCAGTTATTTGGGTGAGGATGATATTGTTAGATTTGAAGATAAATACGGTAGAGTCTAACTGGTTTTTACCAACCTTAATTTATACTTATGAAAAATTTATATTTGAGAGATAATTATGCTTAACCAAAAAGTAGTATTAATAACTGGAGGTACAGGTTCATTCGGTAAGAAATTTATCGAGACAATTTTGAGCAGGTTCGAATCAGTCAAAAAAATAATCATATATTCTAGAGACGAATTAAAACAATCTGAATTAAGAAAAAAATATCCCCCTAGCGAGTTTCCTCAGCTGAGATTCTTTATCGGTGATGTGAGAGATAAGGACAGAATGAAGCGAGCTTGTGAAGGTGTTGATGTAATAATCCATGCAGCGGCAATTAAGCAAGTCGATACAGCGGAATATAACCCGACAGAATGTATTCGAACCAATATTGATGGTGCTGAAAATGTAATACATGGTGCTCTTGAGTGTGGTGTAAAGGACGTAGTGGCTTTATCTACTGACAAAGCATGTGCCCCAATTAATTTATATGGTGCAACTAAGTTGGTTTCAGATAAGCTTTTCACGGCTGCAAATAATATAAAAGGTTCTAAGGATATAAAATTTAGTGTTGTTCGATATGGTAATGTCATGGGTTCAAGGGGCTCGGTTATTCCATTCTTTATAGAAAAAAAGAAAGATGGAATTTTGCCAATTACACATGATGAGATGACTCGTTTTAATATCTCACTGCAGGCTGGTGTGGATATGGTTATGTTCGCACTTGAGCATCATTTGGGGGGGGAAATATTCGTACCAAAAATTCCATCATATCGAATTACAGATATCGCAGAAGCAATTGCCCCTGAATGTGAAAGTGTGTTGGTTGGAATTCGTCCAGGTGAAAAACTTCATGAAGAAATGATTACTGATACTGATTCCTTGAATACGATTGACCTTGGTAAGTATTACGCGATACTTCCATCAGTTTCGTTGACTTACACAGAAAAACAATACTTATCCCACCACAAAGCAATTAAGGTTCCTTTTGGGTTTAAATATAATTCTGGTGAGAACACAGAGTGGGAGACAGTTGATAGCTTGCGTGATCATATTAGGGTGCATGTTGATGATGAATTTGAGGTTTAGTTCTCAATGATTCCATACGGAAAACAAAATATAAATCAGAAAGATATTGATTCTGTTTTAGAGGTATTAAAATCTGACTTTCTTACTCAGGGGCCAAAGGTTCCATTGTTTGAGAGGCTTGTTGCTGAGAAGGTGGAAGCTGATTATGCGTTGGCCGTCAATAGCGCAACTAGTGCATTGCATGTAGCATGCATGGCATTAGGCCTTGGTCAAAATGATTGGCTTTGGACCTCACCTATCACTTTTGTAGCGTCAGCTAACTGTGGTCTTTATTGTGGTGCAAAAGTTGATTTTGTTGATATTGACCGCCAAACATACAACTTATGTCCAAAAGCCTTAGAGGGTAAGCTTATAAAAGCTGAAAACGAAGGAAGGCTACCAAAAGTATTGGTTGCTGTTCATCTTTGTGGTCAGCCCTGTGATATGAAAGCCATTCATGAGTTGTCAAAGCGCTTTGGCTTTTATGTAATAGAAGATGCATCTCACGCCATAGGCGGTAAATACCGAGGCGAATACATTGGAAATTGTCGTTATAGCGATATCACAGTTTTCAGTTTTCATCCTGTCAAAATTATTACCACAGCTGAGGGTGGAATGGCCCTTACAAAAGAAAGTAAACTATTTAAAAAGATGGAGTTGCTAAGAAGTCATGGAATTACTCGCGATGAAAGTATGATGGAGGAAAATACTCATGGTGGTTGGTATTATGAGCAAATTGACCTTGGTTATAACTATCGCATGACTGAATTACAAGCTGCACTTGGAATATCTCAAATGGAACGTCTGGACGACTTCGTTGCTACGCGCCACAGCCTTGCAAATATTTACAATAAAGAATTAAGCGGATTACCAATTGGCTTGCCATTCCAGCTTGAAAATACATACTCAGGGATGCACTTATATGTTATTCGATTGAACCTGAATGAAATAAAAAAATCTCATAAAGAAGTATTTGAGGAATTAAGAGAATCTGGGGTTGGTGTTAATTTGCACTATATACCTGTCCATACTCAACCATATTACAAGAAGATGGGTTTTGATTGGGGCGACTTTCCGGAAGCAGAAAGTTACTACAAAGAATCAATAAGCTTACCTATGTATCCAGGTCTCTCTCAAACCAATCAAGAAAAAATTGTAGCTGCTCTAAAATCATTATTGGTTGTCAAATGAAGCTAGCTCTAGGTACCGTTCAGTTTGGAATGCCATATGGCATTAGTAATTCTCAGGGTCAAGTTTCAAAGCAAGGCGTAGAAGAGATATTACAATATGCTAATTCAGTGGGTATAGATACTATTGACACGGCTATCGCATATGGAAAAAGTGAGCAAGTACTGGGGCATGCCGGAGTTGAAGGTTTTAAAGTGATCTCCAAGCTGCCATCTATACCTGAAAAATACATGTGCTTAGAAGAGTGGATTTCGAATGAACTGAATTCTTCTCTTAATCGTCTTGGTATCAGGACGCTGTACGGATTCATGCTTCATCACCCTGAACAGATATATAATGCGGCTGGTGAAAAAGTACTTAAGACTCTTGAAAAGCTAAAAGAAGCGGGTCTTGTAAAAAAACTAGGAGTATCTATCTATGACCCAGCTGAGCTTGATAAGCTCTTCAGCCTGTTTAACTTTGATATTGTTCAGTGCCCCTATAACATTGTGGATAGACGTCTTGTTACCTCCGGGTGGTTGGAACAGCTTAAGAAGAAAGGGGTTGAGGTTCACACCAGGTCAAGTTTTTTGCAGGGTTTGTTGCTTATGGAAAGAGATGCACTTCCTAAAAAATTCGATGTTTGGAAAAATTATTGGGACAGATGGGAAGAATGGGTGAAGGATAATAATTTATCAAAGTTACGCGGCTGCTTGTCATTTTGTCTCTCCTGCAAGGGTATTGATAGGGTTGTGGTAGGCGTCGATAAAAAACTCCAACTCGAAGAGATAGTCGCAGCAGCAGATAACATAATTACAAATTCACTTCCTGACTTAAACTGTTCTGATCCAAAATTAATTAACCCCGCCAATTGGGAGTTTTGATGAAGGTTGTTGCTATTGTTCAGGCTAGAATGGGGTCAAGTAGACTTCCTGGCAAAGTAATGAAATCAGTTGTAGACAAGCCTATTATAGAGCTTTTACTCAAGCGCTTGGCTTTGTCGACTGAGATCGACCAAATAGTAGTGGCTACATCCATAGATTCTAAAAATTTAGAGCTTAAAAATCATGTTATTAGTTTAGGTTTTGAGTGCCATATGGGTAGCGAAGATAACGTGTTGGGCCGCGTTTATGATGCTGCGAAGAGTTTTCATGCTGACATTGTTATTAGAATTACAGGCGATTGCCCATTCGTAGATCCAAGTATAGTAGATTCAATTGTTAAAAAATTTAAAAGTTCCAGCAATGCTTATGTAAGTAATATAAGTCCGCCAACATACCCTGACGGGTTGGATGTTGAAGTATTTACCTTTTCTGCGCTTGAAAAGGCTAAAAAAGAAGCAACAACTGATTATGATAAAGAGCATGTTACGCCATTCATTCGAAATTCTGGCTTATTCAATATTAGTAATTTTAAGTTTGAAAGAGATCTCTCCCAGTTAAGGTGGACTCTAGACGAGCCTGAGGATTTTGTTGTAATAGAAAGAGTGTTTAACTATTTTAAGCCTAATATATATTTTAGTTGGCTTGACGTGTTGTCGTTGTATGAAGATAACGCAGATTTATTTTCCGACAATACAAAATTTTTAAGAAATGAAGGAGCTACAATGGGATCTGGACAAAAACTATGGAGGCGTGCCAAACAGGTTATTCCTGGAGGTAATATGCTGCTTTCAAAAAGATCAGAAATGTTTTTACCTGATCAATGGCCCTCTTACTATTCAAAGTCTAAAGGTTGCACTGTGTGGGATTTAGACGGAGTCCAATATACTGATATGAGTATTATGGGAATAGGAACAAATATACTGGGTTACGGTCATCCAGAAGTAGATGAGGCGGTACAAAAAGCTGTCACAGATGGAAATATGTCAACTCTTAATGCGCCTGAAGAAGTTTATCTGGCTGAAAAGCTAGTTGAATTACATCCATGGGCCGATATGGTTCGTTTTGCTCGTTCAGGTGGTGAAGCTAATGCTATAGCTATTAGAATTGCACGTGCAGCGAGTGGGCGGGATAAGGTAGCCGTATGTGGATATCATGGTTGGCATGATTGGTATTTGGCAGCAAATCTTGATGATAATGAAATGCTAAGCGGTCACTTACTGCCAGGTTTAAATCCTCAAGGTGTTCCTCGTGATTTAGTTGGAACGGTCTTTCCTTTTACCTACAATGATTTTCCATCTCTTGAGAAATTAGTATCAGAACATGATATTGGCGTTATTAAAATGGAAGTTGTAAGAAACATGGGACCTGAGAATAATTTTCTTCAAAAAGTTCGCGATTTGGCATCAAAAAAAAATATAGTGCTTATTTTCGATGAATGCACGTCGGGTTTCCGTGAAACTTTTGGTGGATTGCATAAAAAGTATGGAATTGAGCCTGATATGGCAATGTTTGGTAAAGCAATGGGAAATGGATATGCTGTGACGGCAACAATTGGGCGTCGTGAAGTTATGGAAGCGGCTCAGTCTAGTTTTATCAGTAGTACATTTTGGACAGAGCGTATTGGTTCTGTGGCTGCAATAAAGACACTTGAGATAATGAAGAGAGAGAATTCATGGAATAGAATTACGCAAACTGGAGAAAAAATAAGACAAGGATGGCAAAGGCTGGCTGAAATGTATGAATTAGATATTAGCCATTTTGGACTTCCTGCATTAGCGGGATTTAATTTTTTAAGTGACAATGCATTAAAATACAAAACCTACATAACTCAGGAAATGCTAAAGAAAGGTTACTTAGCATCAAATTGCGTGTATGTATGCACCGAGCATTCTGATGATATTGTAGAAAACTATTTTTCCGAAATGTCTAAATTGTTTGCCACAATTAAGGATTGTGAGGATGGTAAATCTATTGACGACCTTTTGATGGGTCCGGTTTGTCACAGCGGTTTCAAGCGATTAAATTGACATGAACATTGTTTTTCGCGCTGATGCATCAACTCAAATAGGTACTGGTCATGTAATGCGATGCCTAACTCTTGCCGATTTTTTGAGTATGAATGGTGCGAAATGCCAATTTATATGCAAGAAGCTTGACGGTAATATAATAAGTATAATAGAAAAAAAAGGATATCAGGTGTTTCCTATCAAGCCTGATATAAAATCATTTAACTCTAAAAAAAAGCCTGAACTATATGAGTCTTGGCTTAGCTCCTCACAGCACAGCGATGCATCCAGTTCGATAGAATATGTTAAAGGGTTAAAGCCTCAATGGATTGTTGTAGATAGTTATTCTCTTGATAGATCCTGGGAAAAACTTTTAAGGCCATATTGTTCTAATATGTTGGTGATTGATGATTTGGCAAACAGGTTACACGACTGTGACTTATTGTTGGATCAAACAGTGCTTCGGAGTTTTGACAACTATAAAAACAAAGTGAATGATGGCTGCTATATATTGTGTGGCTCTGAGTACAGTTTGCTAAGACCTGAATTTAAAAACTGGCGTTTAAAAAGTAAAAATAAAATGTTTTCTGATTTGCCCTTCAAAATTTTATTAAATCTTGGTGGAGTGGATCAAAACGACGATACTTCTAAAATAATTGATGCTTTAGTCAACTGTCAGCTTCCTAAAGATACTGAAATTACAATTGTGATGGGTCCTCAAGCTCCTTTCCTAAAAAAAGTCTTAAAAAAAAGCCAGTTGCTACCATGCACATCGTTTGTTTATTCAGGTGTCAGTAATATGGCTGAATTAATGTCTGGGAGTCATATATGTATTGGTGCTGCTGGATCCACATCGTGGGAGCGATGTTGTGTAGGCTTGCCAAGTATTATTGTAGTTATAGCGGATAATCAGCGCGCAATAGCTAAAAACTTAGAGGCATGTGGTGCGGCTGTAGCGATTGATATTGAGAATGTAATTGTTGAGCTCGACGTGGCTATCAAAAAGTTATTGGACAATTGGAGTGCTTATCGTGAGGCTTGTTTTAAGGTTGTTGATGGAAGCGGATGTTCCCGTGTTATGCATGCAATGAAGCAGGTTGCTAATGGAGCATTGAAATGAAAATTGAAGTTACGTTGTTATGTTCAAATAAGGCGCATCCAATCTATCCAGTTTTAGAAAAATGGTGCCAATGTAACCAAGAAAAAGTAAAAGCAAATCTTCTCAATAATGTCGATTCGATTAAGGTGGGGGGAGATATTTTGTTTCTTATCTCATGTTCTGAGATAGTGCCGGAAAGTATTAGAAGAAAATTTTCTTATTCTCTCGTAATACATGCTAGTGATCTTCCTCATGGGCGAGGCTGGAGTCCACATATATGGGATATTGTATCTGGAAAAGATAATATTACTGTTTCTTTGCTTAATGCAGAGGATAAAGTAGATACTGGTGAAATTTGGCAGAAAAGATATATAAACCTCAATGGTCTAGAGCTTTATGATGAAATAAATGCGCTCCTTTTTGAAGCTGAAACTGATTTAATTTCTTGGGCTTGCCTAAACCTTTCAACTTCAATGCCAATACCACAAGGTAATGGGACACCTAGTTACTATAAAAAAAGAACACAAGCCGATAGTGAGATTGACATCAATAAAAGTATCAAGGACCAATTTAATCTTTTAAGGGTTTGTGATCCAGATAGGTATCCTGCATTCTTCGAGTACAAGGGTCAAAAATTTAAGCTAAAAATAGAGAAGCATGATGAAAAATAAACATATAAACATTGATGGCAGAAACATTGGTCTCGACTATCCTCCGTACATAATTGCAGAACTCTCAGCTAATCATAACGGAGATATTAATCGTGCTTTTGAAATACTAGAGATGGCAAAAGAATGTGGTGCAGATGCGATTAAAATACAAACTTATACTCAAGACACCCTTACAATAGATTGCGATAAAGAGGACTTCAAAATAAGCGGTGGTTTATGGGATAACCGCACATTATATGATCTGTATTCAGAGGCTCATATGCCTTGGGAATGGCATAAGCCATTATTTGAGAAGGCAAGAAAGTTGGGAATTACTATTTTCAGTTCGCCCTTTGACTATACAGCGGTCGATCTATTGGAGGAGCTTGGTGCACCGGCCTATAAAATTGCCTCATTTGAAGCCATCGATATTCCATTGATTGAATATGTGGCTAAAACAGGAAAGCCAATGATTATCTCAACAGGAATGGCTAATGCAGAGGAAATTAAGGAGGCTATTGATGCTGCTCAAGGTGCTGGTTGCAAAAGCTTAATTGTGCTTCATTGTGTAAGTGGATATCCTGCGCCATCTGAGGAATATCACCTTGCAACTATACGTGATATGGCAGAGCGCTTTAATGTTCTAACGGGTCTCTCTGATCATACTATTGATAATACTACAGCTATAACATCAATCGCATTGGGCGCATGCTTAATTGAAAAGCACGTAACTATAGATAGGTCTGCAGGAGGGCCAGATGACAGTTTCTCATTAGAAAAGCCTGAGCTAATGCAATTATGTCGAGATACTAAAATTGCATGGCATGCATTAGGCCAGGTTAACTATAAGAGAAAAGAAAGTGAAAAAAATAATATGGTTTTTCGTCGCTCTCTCTATGCTGTTAACAATATTAATGCTGGGGAAGAATTTACAGATCTAAATGTTCGTAGTATCAGGCCTGGTTATGGATTAAAGCCAAAAGAATTGAATAATGTTTTGGGTCGAAAGGCTTCTAAATCTATTGAGCGTGGCCAGCCGTTGTCATGGGATTTGATCGTATAATGATTGTTTCAGATAACCTAATAATTGAGTTGTAAGAGTTTTCAAAAGCTTTAATTTGTTATTTAAATAAAAAATTCACATAAGCGAGGTAAATTTTGAACTATAAAGATATAGTTGTTGGTATGGTGGAAGAAATCAGCCACACGATAACAAAAAAAGATATCTCTGATTTTGTTAATCTCACAGGGGATGATAATCGTCTCCATGTAGATCCAAAGTACGCGGCTAATACGAAATTCAAAAAACCTGTTGCACATGGAATGCTTGGCGCATCTTTTATATCAACTATTATTGGAACTAAAATTCCCGGTGATGGAGCCCTGTGGTTTTCTCAAAGTTTAGACTTTATTATGCCTGTTAGAGAGAGTGACTCAATAACAGTAAGAGCTACAGTATTAAGAAAAGATGATAGTGAAAAAATTGTCGAGCTAAAGACGGAGATTTTTAATCAACACCGCCAAATAGTTACAACCGGAATCGCGAAGGTAAAAATTGTTGAGCAAGATGAAACTACTAATAAATACGCAGATCCTGAAGATTTATCAGACAGAAAAGTAGTCCTAGTTATAGGTGGTTCTGGGGGGATTGGTTCTGCGACCTGTGTTTCTCTGGCTAAAGCAGGTTTTGATGTTGCAATTCATTACAACAAAAACAGTGATGCGGCTGATTCTGTTAAAGATGAAGTTGTAAATTATGGTGTTAATGCTTGTACATGGGGTTGCGATATAACTAAAGAAAATGATGTGAAAAATATGATAAGTGGCTTGAATCGTCGTATTGGGCCGATAAGTGTTTTGGTAAATTGTAGCACGCCTATTATTCCCGCTATAAAATTTCCCGAGCTTTTATGGGATGATTTTCAAGTTCATCTTGAAAATCAAGTTATGGGTATGCTATTTCTGGTGCAAGCAGTTTTGCCGGATATGGAGTCTAAAAATTTTGGAAAAATTATTCAGGTTGATACCAAATATATTGATGCACCAGAACCAAATATGATTCCTTACATTACTGCTAAAAGTGCTATCAGGGGATTTTCGAAAGCATTAGCTAATGATTTAGGGCCAAAGGGTATTCTGGTTAATACCGTAAGCCCTGGAATGACAGATACAGATTTGATTTCAGAGGTTCCTGCGAGACAAAGAATGGTATTGGCAGCTAAAACACCTTTGAGACGTTTGGCGGTACCACAAGATATAGCAAAAGTAATAGTGTTTTTAGCATCTAATGATTCGAATTATCTCTGTGGAGAAACGATTCGTGTGAATGGTGGTCAGGTAATGCTATGAAGTATCTTGATGTTGTTATGGAAAACCGAAAAATCGGCACCATGTTAAAATCACCTGTATATAAGGTATCAATTATTTCCAATATTACTATTGTCCCTTTGAAGGACATTTTGGAACTAAGTCTCAGAAAAGAAGGCATTAATGCTGAGGTTACTCTTGGTGATTATGATTCTGTTGTTCAGGATAGCATCAGATTCGCATCGTTTGATGCAGTAATAGTAATCTGGGAGGCTGTTAATTTTATAAATGGTCTTCATTATTGTGCTGAAAACTTAACTGCCAGAGAGCGCAAAGATTTTAGACAAAAAATGGAAGCTGAAGTTAGGCTTGTAATGGCTAATCTTCGAAATACGCCTCTTGTAATAGTAAATAATTTTTCAGCTGCATCTTCAGAAAAAAATTTTGCTCTTGATTTTGGTTTTTTAGATCAACTATGTCTCGGGTTAAATCAAACATTGAAGGAAACAGCTCATCCAAATCAGGTAATTGTTGACATAGAAAAAATTTTAATTACTTTGGGTATAAGCGATGCTATTGACTATCGTCAGTTTCAACAAACTAAGTCTCTTTACACTTTTGGATTTTTTGAAATTTATGCAGAATCTATTAAACCGGCATTTATGTCTGCCCTTGGCCGGGCAAAAAAAATTTTAGTGCTGGACTGTGATAATACACTTTGGGGTGGTGTTATCGGAGAGGATGGCTTAGAAGGCATAAAACTATCTGATACTGATTCAAAGGGAAGTATTTTTCTTGAAATACAAACTTTGATAAAGGTGATGCGTAAACGTGGCGTAATATTGGCCCTTTGTAGTAAAAATAATTCTCATGATGTGGATAATGTAATTCATAAACACCCTTATATGGTGATTAAAGATGATGAGATTGTCTTAAAAAAGGTTAACTGGAAAGATAAAGCTCAAAATATTAATGAGATCGCTGTGGAGTTAAACATTGGTCTTGACAGTTTTGTTTTTATTGATGATTCACCATTTGAAATTGAATTGGTGAAAGCTGCATTGCCACAGGTTACTTGTTATAAAGTCCCTGAGAATTTGTCTGAGTACCCAAACCTTATAAAAAAAATTATGCCTCATTTCTATAGTCTTTCTTCAACATTGGAGGATAGTACAAAAACTGATATGTACAAAGCTGAAAGTGCGCGAAAGTCCGAAATCTCATCTTACGAGACCTTGGAGGATTACTTGGTAGGTCTTGGGTTAGAGTTAGAGATAGCTAAAGGTAACAATATACCAATTGAGAGAGTTGCACAATTAACTCAAAAAACTAATCAATTTAATCTTACCACTAAGCGTTACACTGAGGCTGATATAAGGAATATGTTAGCCGATGATAGTTACGAAATTTTTTGTTTTAATTTATCTGATCGTTTTGGCAATTATGGTGTTACAGGGTTGGCAATTATTTCTTTTTATGAAGTAGATAATAAACTCACTGCTCTTTTTGATTCATTTTTAATGAGTTGTAGGGTTATTGGACGTACAGTTGAAAAACAGTTTTTCTATGAAATTTTAAAAGATCTAAGAAATAAAAGTGTTTATTACTTAGTTTCAAATTATTTTGCCACACCAAAAAATAGTCAGGTAAAGAATTTTTATGAGAGTATTGGGTTTATTGTGTATTCAAATAAGGATGGTAAAAAAGATTACCAAATTGAATTGAATCAAGTTGCGTTGGAAAAAGTGCCTTATATTAGAGTGATTGGAGATTAATTGAATGCAAAAAATTAAAGAAAATGTTGTCAAACTATTGGCTGATATTTTAGATCTGTCAGTTGAAGATATTCCAAATAATGCTTCACCAGATATTTTGGAAAGGTGGGACTCACTGAAACATATGTTATTAGTAATGAGTTTAGAGCAGGAGTTTGATATTAAATTTACTGATGATGAGCTTACGGATCTTTTGACAGTAGATTTAATTGCTGAAATTATTTCTGAGAGGCTAAGCAATGATTAACCCTTACGCTATTGGAAAGAAAATTTATTTGAGAGCGCCTGAGTTGGAAGATGCTATGAATTCGTCATGGTATGCTTGGTTTAGTGATCCTGAAGTAACCATGTATTTAGGGGACTCCCGTTATTGGCCGAACACTAAGGAATCTCAAATACAATTCTATGAGTCTACGAAAAATTCAACAGACAGACTTGTTTTGTTGATCTGCGATAAAAATTCAGACGAACTTATTGGGGTTTGTAATTTGAGTGAAATTAACTGGGTTCATAGACATGCTTTTGTGGCTTTAGTAATTGCAGAGGAGAAGTACCGCAAAGGTCCTGCTGCAATGGAAACTTTGTCATTAATGTTAGAAATTGCATTTAATCGCTTAAACTTGAAAAATGTCAGGGCTGCGCATATTTCAACGAATCCATATACTCCTGTTCTTTGTAAATTATTTGGTTTCAAAGAGGTTGGTAGATTTGAGAAATTGCTGTATTTTTATGGAGAATATGTTGATTCGGTTCAGCAACAACTTTCTAGAAGTGACTGGCGTGATCGTAATCAAGCTAACTGAGTTGTGTAACAAATTTATTTTTTGTGTTTCTTTGAAAAGAATATATTGTTAGTGGTCAGTAGTTCTCATTTTTAGGGAAAGTATTTATTTGAATAATTTTAAAAAAAAACGAATTTTGTTTATTGAAAATAGAGATAAAACTTCTTTTTGGGTAAAAGTTGCAAAGACTCTAGAGCTAATGGATTGTGAAATTCACTTTTTAGTTCAAAGTCCATATTTTTCACCAAAGAATATTAAAAATGTTCATGTTATTAAAATTCCAAATAAAAAAGCTATCAATCAAGCCAAGGGTGATGAGCCAACAGAGCTAACTGAGTATTTATTATCACGGGATAGAGGCGCAAAATATTTTTGTTCTGGTATTTCTCATTATGGCTACTACTACAATGAGATTAATACAGTATTAAACAATATTGCACCTGATCTTGTTATAGGTGAGTGTACCCTTTTTCATGAATTAATGACTTGCTTTATATGCAAGAAGCTTAATATAAGCTACATCCATCCAGCAGGATCTAGATATCCGCCTGGGAGATTTCAAATATTCATGAGCGACTCCCAAGAAGTTGCTATTTCATCCAATGACTCTTGGTCAAATGAGAGTATGGACGCTTTTATATTATCGGTTAATTCTGGCAATATTCGACCTGAGTATATGGCAAAAGCTAATTCTTTGAGAGCTATATTCAGGTATAAATTCCTTAGATTTTTTTATTGGATAAAGGTTTCAATATCAAATTTTTTTGGTGAAAAGTACAATACACCGACAATAAAAAGAAAATTTGTCTTGACATATAAACTTTCTAAAACTCTGAAAGAATGGGATCGCAGCAGTTCACTGCCCACCTCAAAGAAAAATATTCTTTATCCAATGCAAATGCAGCCAGAGGCAAATATTGATGTGTGGGGCTCGAAATATTCAGATCAAGCTATATTAATTAAGAAAATCGCATCGATGTTGCCGCCAGATTTTAATTTGATCGTGAAGGCAAATCCTAAACCTAAGTATGAGTTACTTGATATAACAAAAGTTGTAATGTCCTCACAGAATATATACCTGGCTCCTAGGCATATGAATATGACTGATCTTGAGAAAAATATACATGGTATTATTACCGTAACTGGTACAGTTGGTTTTGAATCTATCTTTAAGGCTTCAAACTGCATCTCACTGGGCCACCCAATGATAGAGGAAAAATTTTCAAAATATTCAGCGAATTCATTGAAAGATGCAATCTTCAAATTGATTCATTTTAAGCCTGATATTTATGATGATAATCCCAAAAAATTATTAA
>Ga0213866_10001983_pt1 | contig 14833 bp, 13 predicted proteins | sample PICome_11_FD_160079 | JGI IMG/M metagenome (GOLD analysis project Ga0213866, IMG submission 160079) | Coastal seawater microbial communities near Pivers Island, North Carolina, United States - PICO284 | ecosystem: Environmental > Aquatic > Marine > Coastal | place: USA: North Carolina...
GCCTGAACATTGGCTGCGCGAATGTCCATCGTTAATGTGGCGGATTGCCATCCGGAAGTCCCGGTCGCAGGAAATGCGAGATGGTTGCCTGCGTCCCCGATATTATTGAGAAGATTGTAATAACTCCCAGTAGGGCCACCCTCGACAACCGATCCGACTGGAGCACTCTTGAAAGCAGCTTCCGTAAACGATCCATTACCGTCGAAGTCAGCAAGAAGTGCTGCGCTTGCCGAGCACGTAAGCAGCGCGGCTAATCCAAAGTATTTCTTTTTCATACCCGTCCATTGAATCTACTCACACTCAACCAATCAACCACCAAATTCCTTTTTTTTAAACTTGTCCGACAACTTCAATCTATTGATTGGATAATTTTTTTCAAAAAAACGCGCAACTACAACTCTCTAACCCCTTGGAGCTATTCTGGCCTCGATAATATTGTGTGTGCTCCGTGACTCGAAATCCTGTGGCGAGAAGTGATTTGATCGAGGTTGAGCACTCGAACAAGGACCACCCATCCGACCGGACAAATCGACAAACAGAGTCGAACCTCGCTTTTTAATCCATCCAAGTAGGTTGCCGAGCGATTCTCTTCCTAAGGCAGGCCCGCATCATGGGCAAGATGGAGCTCGAGAAAAAAAAATCGAGCAAGAAGCCTATCGGAAACTTCAGTCCATCCTCGGAGAAACGGGCGCAGAATCCACGTCACGCAATACCGCCAGATGCTTGGAGACGTTCGCCTGCCCAAAACCAGACGCCTCCGCCAGCTACCCGTCGGTGTAGTCGCCCTGCATCAGGAAATTGAGCAAGCGCAACCTGACCACCAGCTCGAAGAACGCTCTTAAACGAGGGGCAATAAGCTTCAGAGCAAGGGGGATCACTCCCTTGGGAATTTTTTTTGCTTTGGTTCATTCTTTAAATCCATTTCGTTGTTTTTTTTGCGCAAAGAAAGATTAATTTAAATCAAACGGAAGTATCCATTTTGACGTGAAGACCCACAATCCATCCATCCATTCCGACGAGCTCAAAGCCCTTTTGCCATCCGGCTGTTGTCTGGTTGATGTGCGCGAGCCCGTTGAACATGCGGAAAGTCACATCAAGGGAGCAAAACTCATCCCGCTGGGCCAACTTGAAAAACACATCGAAGAAATCGATCGCGATGCTCCGGTTGTTGTGATGTGTCGCAGCGGTAAACGCGGCATAAAGGCACTGAATAAGCTCGAATCGCTGGGCATCGAAAAGGTGCGTAATCTGGAAGGCGGCATCCTCGCCTGGAAGGCCGCGGGCCACCCGGTCGTCAAGCATGATCAAAAAGTCTTTCCACTCATGCAACAGGTTCAAATCACTATTGGACTCGGCGTGCTGGCTGGCGTCGTCCTCTCGCAAACGGTCGATCCAAGGTTTGTCTACCTGAGTGCCTTCTTCGGAGCCGGCCTCGTCTTTGCAGGTATTACCGGTTGGTGTGGACTGGCCATTCTAATGTCCAAAACACCATGGAACCAAGTCGCCGGAAAATCATCCTGCACCTCAGGAAACTGTTCAACCTCCAACTGAACCAATCTCGTGTCCCTCAGCCAAATCACCGATCCATCACTGGCGCAAAACGCTTAGCTCATCCGCTGCCAACGCACCAGCGAGGCGATCATCGTCGACCCCGAGCGCGAAGTGGATCGCTATCTCAAGATCGCCGACAACAATGACTTAAAGATCACGGCTGCCGCGGTCACCCACATCCATGCCGACTACGCGAGCGGAGTCTCCGAGTTAATGGAGCACCACGTTGTCACCAGTTACCCCTCAGCGGAAGGTGGTTCCGATTGTCAGTTCGAATGGGTGAAGGAAGCCTCCAAGGCACGCTTTCTCCGCGATGGCGACGTCTTCAAAGTTGGATCGGATAAGAAAAAGAAACATCAGTCAAAACTGAGACTGAATGACAATGCAAAAGAGCGATGACAATCGGGGTGATCTCCAATTCAAAAAGCTAAGGTTGACCAAGGTAGAGCAGCCCCGAGCCCGAGTCCAACAAGGCCGCCCCATTCATCAGAAAATCCATTCCCAGAATCCCGTCCACGGGTCGGCCGGTCGAATCCCGAAAGTATTGGCGCACGGTTCCCAGGGGAGCCACCGAGACATCAAAAACAGCAACGTTGACCTGACCAAAAAGCAGGTTCTTCAGCCTGGCGTGTCGCAGAGGAATTCGATCGCCTGAAGCATCAATCATCCGTGAATTGGTGGCACGACTTGGCAAATTAAAGCGATCAAAACTCTCCGCTGCCATCACAGAGACTTCTGCCCCGGTATCCACAACCCAGGAAACCGGAACTCCCTGCAAGGCGCCGCTGAGAATCAAGTGAGGCAACCGCCCAGCCGTTCCCATTCTTAAAATTTGCCTGCCCAAACCTGTCCTTGCTCCAAGAGGCAGGGACCCGTCGGTTCGTGCCTTGTGCGAGCGCGGTCCCGGAACCCACATCTTCCCTGCTGGGATATCGACTAACGCCCCCGTTGCCGACAAGGCGTCCAGACCAATCTGGCCTGCATAACTGCTTGTCGACGTCTTGCGATCAGGACTTGGAGCAATCGTAAAGGAAAACCGATCCGCTCTCATTGGACCGATTTGGAGAGTGCCGTATCCCCTGCCGCTTGAAACTTCGCGGCCCAGCGCACCCCGGGTAATGACCCGGACCGATCGATCTTCGATCAATCCGGCTGATGTTGCGAGGCCCTTGTCGACATCAGTACTGTTCGCTCCCGAGTCGATCAAAAAACGCATCGGCCTGCCGTTGACATTAAAGACGCCGGAAAAGCGGGCATCACCGCGAAGCTTCTGAAGAGGAACCGCCTGATAACCCAACTTGGAAAGTGTTCCCGCCCTGGACCACCCGAATCCAGAAACGCCCGAACACTGGGTCAGGAACAAGCAAGCCAAGAAGGATGCGATAAAGTTGGTGGCGATTTTGCTCATACGTTGCTGGAAGCGGAAACTTACGGCCCTCAATGCGGGCCGCAAACAGTCTTTTTTATCTACCATGCCGATCCGACCTCCCAAGACTCAAGCATTTCCTCAGGACAGTCCTCAAGGAACCGTGAGGGCCTCGTGATAATATCGCCGGTGTAACTCTTAGGATTAATCTGCGGATAGGTCAAATAAAGTTCATCCTTCGAACGAGTCAGCGCCACATAAAACAATCGCCGTTCTTCCTCAAACATGTCCTGGTCATCCGCCTCCAAAACCCGTCCATTCGGGAACATCCCATCAGCCAACCAGATCAGAAAGACCACCTTCCATTCCAGTCCCTTGGCCTGGTGGATTGATGAAAGGACCACTTTTTCATCATCAGGTTCAGCTTGACTACCGGTTGGTTCACCATCGACCGAACTCATTAGGGACAACTGGCCAAGCAGCTCCAAAACATCGTCAAAACTCTCCGAATATAAAATCAACTGCTCGATGTCCTGACGACGGTTGTCGTAGTTCTCGAAGCTGACCTTCATGTAGTCGTCATAGACTCCCTCCAAAATGCTTGTGAGCATTTCGGAAGGTCGCGCATAGCCGTCACCCAAAACCAATTCGTCCAGAGTGTAACAAAGCTGCTCCCAGTCTTTTTTGGCTTTCGCCGGGACCGGAAATTTCAGCATGTGGTCGGAAAAACTCTGCGGCGGTTTCTCCTCCTTAGCAAGCCCACCCTTTAGCCAGGCCCGCCAAAGCTTTGTCGCGGTCGCCGCGCCGATCCCGGGCAACAGCAGGCAAAAACGCTTAAAGCTGACCTCGTCCCGACGATTCGTGGCGAAGCGCAAAAAGGCCGCAACATCCTTAATGTGAGCTTGCTCGAAAAAGCGCAAGCCGCTGGTGATTTCAAAAGGAATTCCTCGCGCCGTGAGCTCCATCTGGATCTCCAAACTCTGGTGATGGGCGCGATAAAGGATCGCCATCTCATCGAGCTCGATCCCCTCGTCCCGAAGCTCCAAAACACGTTGCGCTACAAAATCCGCCTGCGCCCTTGGATCCTCCACGGGAACCAAAGCCGGGGTCATCGACCCACCTTTACGCGCCGCTCGAAGCGCCTTCTTAAATTGTTTCTTGTTCGCCGAAATCGCAGCATTGGAGAGATCAATTACTTCGGGAACGCTGCGATAATTAGTCTCAATCTTGTAAACTGTTGCGTCCGGATAATGATCGGGAAACGAAAGGATATTTTCCATATCAGCACCCCGCCACGAGTAAATCGACTGGGCATCATCCCCCACCACCATCACCGAATTCTGGGGCTGGGCCAGTAAGTGAATCAACTCACTTTGAACCGCATTGGTATCCTGATACTCATCAACCAGAAGGTATTGGAAACGCTTTTGGTAAAGGCTACGAAGATCCTCATTTTCCTTGAGCAACTTCAACGGGAGAATCAGGAGATCGTCAAAATCCACCGAATTTGTATCCAGCTTCTTGGCCGTGTAGGCCTTTCCTACTTTCGCGATCTCCTCACCCCATTCCTCAAAGTAGGGATAGCGGGCCTCCAGCAAGTCCTCGAGATTGACCCCAGTATTTTCGACCAGGGAAAAGATTGAAATGAGAACATCGGCTTTGGGGAACCGCCGTGACTTTGTGTCAATGTCGCATTCCGCAACTACGGTGTTCATGAGCGACTTCTGATCATCACGATCCATGATCGAAAACGAACGGGTCAGGCCGACCTCATCGGCATGACGCCGCAGGATTCGATTCCCAATGGCGTGGAAGGTTCCACTCCAGAGTTCGCTGAGATCCAGCGGAATCAACTCCCGAACACGCTCCATCATTTCACGCGCCGCCTTGTTCGTAAAAGTAAGCAAAAGAAGACTCTTGGGATCCACTCCCTGGTCGAGCAGATAAGCCACCCGATAAGTCAAAGTGCGAGTTTTACCGGAGCCAGCACCCGCAATCACGAGGGCGGGACCCGGCCGCGAACTCACCGCAGCGTACTGCTGCTCGTTCAGTTCCGCCTGATAATCAATTCCGGAAACGCCCTTTCGGGCTCCCTTCTTAAGCTGGTATTGCCGGGCCATTCTTAAGAAGCATCGCTGCTATCAGTGTAGTCGATATAGCGGGCATATTCATCCTTCACTCTGGGCATGAGAATATACATCGCAATCACGTTTGGCACTGACATTGCAAAAATCATCGCGTCCGAAAAATCGAAGACCTTACTCATGCTCAGCGATGACCCCAGGACCACAAAGAAGCAGAAGAGAATTTTGTAAACCAACTCAGCGCCCTTACTGCGACCAAACAAGTGGCTCCAAGCCTGCACACCGTAGTAGGACCACGAAATCATGGTTGAGAATGCGAACAAAATCACCGCAACCGTCAGGATGATGGGGAACCAGCCAATCACGGACTCGAAAGCAGCGGAAGTGATGGCAACCCCTTCGAGTCCGGGTGTATCGTATGTTCCAGCCATGATAATCACCAGTGCCGTTGTGGTGCAGACCACCACCGTGTCGATAAATGGCTCAAGAAGCGCCACGATTCCCTCACTTGCAGCATACTTTGTCTTCGCAGCCGAGTGAGCAATAGGAGCAGAACCGATTCCGGCCTCGTTGGAAAAAGTCGCCCGCTTCATGCCCTGAATCATGACACCAATGATTCCACCACCAATTGCGGTCGGAGCAAAGGCCCCCGTGAAAATCACACCGATTGCGGTTCCAATCTGACCAAAGTTCACAAAGATCACGAACAATCCGGCCAGCATATAAATTCCGCACATGAACGGCACCAAAGTCGCGGTCACCGAAGCGATGCTCTTGATTCCTCCAATAATGACGAGCCCAACCGCAACGGCCATGATGAGACCAAAGACCCAGCGGTTCTCATCAAGATAAGAGTCCTCTCCAACAACCCCGACCAATTGCTCGCAAGCCTGGTTCGCCTGAACCATGTTCCCTCCTCCAAAAGATCCTCCGATACATAGGAAGGCAAACATTCCAGCCAAAATCAAACCAAACATTCCCATTCCCTTTTCAGCAAAGCCCTTTTTTAGATACTGCATCGGTCCACCATAAACTCTGCCATTTTCGATCGTGCGATATTTCACACCAAGGGTGCATTCACAAAACTTCGAGGTCATTCCAAACAAGCCGATCAGGACCATCCAGAAAGTCGCACCGGGGCCGCCGACACTAATCGCAATAGCGACCCCTGCGATATTACCGAGACCCACCGTGCCAGAAAGAGCAGCGCAAAGGGCCTGGAAGTGAGTAATCTCACCAGGATCGGTGTCCGAGCTGTATTTGCCACTGATCGTACGGGCGGCGAGGCGCCATGATCGCAAGTTCAAGAACTTGAAGTAGACCGTGATGATAACAGCCGCCAACGCCAACCAAACGACCACCAATGGAAGTTTCACGGGCTCGCCCTTGGCATCCTTGGCTATCTCAACCCCGTAAAAGACTTTACCGGTCACCTTATCCAGGTAGGGGCCGACGTTCTGATCAATCCACTTGTCCGGAGCTTCACTAAAAACAATTTCTTCAGCTTCAGCCGCTGAAGCCGTTGACTCATCTGCACGGAGGGAGCCCATCGCAAGCGTGGAAAGAAAAACGAGGATCGTAAGCAATTTTTGCATGGCGTGCGCACTCTGCGGGAAAGTGACGAAGGCGACAAGTGAGAATCCCCGCTTTACTCCAAAACAAAAAAACCGCCCGGATCACTCCGGACGGTTTTAAAATATAATTCTGAGAGAACCTCCGTTTATGGAAGAAGGTTCACCGCGCGGGCGCGCTTGATCTCGCGGGTAATGGCACGGTGCATTTTGGCGGAAACTCCGGTGACCTTGCGAGGAAGGATGCGACCGGTCCCGGTGGTGAACTTAGAAAGCACCTCGGGATTCTGGTAGCTAATCTTCTCAAAAGGAAGGTCGAGACGCTTGTTGGTCATCGACTTGTTGTGCTTTCGGAAGTTGATCCGGCGCTGGATGGTCTTGGGCTCAGACATAATTAAAGGTAGTTGGGTCAGGAACTATCGAAGCTCGCGATGGAGAGTGCGGCGCTTCAGGAAAGGATTGTATTTCTTCTTTTCAAGACGACCTGGGGTATTGAGGCTCTTCTTGTTACGAGTGCTGGTGTAACGGGAGGTTGGTTTGCCCTCGGCCTTGGCCTCGGTACACTCCAGAATAATAATATCGCGTGGCATAATCTAAGAAAGTCAGAATTCGGGACGCGGAAGCTATGAAACCCCGCTCTATCGTCAAGGGAAAACCGAGGAAAGTTCAGAAACTTTGACCATCTGAAAAAATCGTTGATTTCGCAGGGGTTCCGGCCCAGTCTCTTACCAGTTGAAGGTGACTGGCGCTTTTCAGACCCATTTCCTCTTTCTTCTTTGAGGGATCCTCTATCTCTGACCACGGCCCGTCCGGCATCAACAACCCCGGCCGCTCAGGCAGATGAATTTACAGGATTCCCCACATGTCCTCGAGCCCTTCCGGTGGGTTTTCCGGTCACTCAACTGATCGATCCAACCCATGACAAGGCTCGAACTTTCTAGATTTCCTTTATCCTCATGATTCCACCCGACTCTGATTCAGCGAACTCCGGAGGCCAGCAGACCTCCGACTCCGGCAACGGCAACAACAATCGAAACCGGAACAGAAACCGGAACCGCAATCGAAACCGCAATCGCGGCCAGCGACAAGGACGGGTCCGCGGATTCGGACCGCGTGATGACAACCGCGAACCACGGGAACGCAAACCCTTCGAATTCACCGGAGAACCGACCACGGTCGATGGACTCTTTGAGATTGCTCCCAAAGGATTTGGATTTCTGCGAAAGCAGGAACAGGACTTTGAACAACGGAAAGAGGATGTGTTTGTCCCGCCAGATTTGGTCAGGAAGCACGGAATCCGTCCAGGCGTCTGGATCAAGGGGATCGCCCGCGAAAGCACCCGTGGCCCACAAATGATTGAGGTGACCCTCGTTAATGGCCAAAAACCTGACGAGGCGCGCAAACTTCCGGCCTTTGAAGAACTCAAGGCCTTCAATCCCTGCAAACAGATCGGATTTGAGACGACTCCTGATCGCTACACCACCCGTCTCGTGGACCTCATGGCACCCGTCGGCAGAGGCCAGCGAGGGCTCATTGTCTCCCCTCCCCGGTCCGGAAAAACGACCCTTCTCCTCCATATGGCCCAAGCAGTTCAGGAAAGGCACGAGGAACATCTTCACCTCATCATCCTGCTCGTCGACGAACGCCCGGAAGAAGTCACGGAATTTCGACGCCAACTCCCCGACGCCGAAATCTACGCCAGCTCCAATGACGAATCACCACGAAACCACTGCCGGCTCGCTGAACTCTGTATCGAGAGGGCCAAGCGCCTGGTGGAAGCCGGTCAACACGTATTTATCCTGATGGATTCCATCACTCGGCTTGCCCGCGCCTATAATAACAACATGGGAGGGAGCAAGCAAAGCCGGGGCCGGGGCTACCAGTCCGGTGGAATCGTCGCCGGGGCGCTGGAGATGCCCCGCCGCCTTTTCGCTGCTGCTCGAAACACCCGCGAAGCCGGCTCGCTAACCATCGTTGCCACCGCACTCATTCAGACGAACTCAAAGGCTGACGAAGCAATTTTCCAGGAATTCAAGGGAACCGGGAATATGGAACTCGTTCTCGATCGACGCATCGCCGAACACTACGTCTATCCCGCTGCCGACATCTTCAAATCCGGCACTCGTCGGGAAGAATTAATTCTTCCCGAAATGAGTCTGAAAAAGATCTACATGGTGCGTCGTGGATTGGCCGGACACAAACCGGTTGAAGCTATGGAAAGGCTTCTTTTCTTCATGAAAAAATTCCCGAGCAACGCCCAGATGCTGCTTGAGATCAAAGGGTAGATTCTCCGCCGAAAGATGTGGCGATCCACACACGCCCCTGCTATGAATTAGGTAACACAATTTTTACTTTTACCGAGATTCATTATGCAAACAAGAAACGTAGACCCAAATATAACCGTGACCGTTCGTCACGAAGACGTCACTGATTCACTGCGGCAGTATGCCAAGGACAAGATCAGTGGCATTCATCTGGATTATCCGCGCATCATCGAGGCCAAGGCCATACTCGATGTCGAAGGAAGCCGTCGGCATAAAGCCGAAATCATCTTTTTTTGCGCCAACCATATCGTCATCGATGCCTCGTCCGAGACCGATGACATGTATAAGAGTATCGACTTTACCATCGACAAAATCGCGCGACGCATGCGCAAGCACAAGACCCGACTGCTAAAGCGCCGAACTCCCCGTCAGGACGAGAGCATCCGATACCTCGACGAAAGAAACTACCGAGCCGACTTCCTCGACAACCTGCCGGATGAAGTGAACGAAATGGAGGAACCGGAGCCCTTCTTCGTTCACAAGGAATCCTTCAGCCTCAGAAAGCTCTACAAGGAAGAAGCGGTCATGGAACTGGACCTCACCGAGCGTCCATTTGTCGTCTTCAAAAACGCGCGACGGGACGTGACTTCCATCGTTTGGCGCAAGCCCGATGGCGACTACGGCATGTTTGACATTGCCGACTAGACGGTCCTAACCTTCAACGATCCTCCACAGGATGATGCATGGATCATCCTGATCTTTTTGCACCTTAATCCTGCCAGCGCCAATCGATATTCACCTCGATTTCGGAGTGAATACTGTGTTGCACCGGGCAGGTCAGAGCGGCATTTTCAAGGACTTTACGATCAGGGTGATCTCCGGCAACCGGCACGTGAATCTCGACATCCAGGCGGGCGATCCGGCGAGGAAGGTCAGCGGACATTTCCTTCAGCACAATCAAGCGAAGACCATTGAGATCAATCTCTCGCTGTCTCGCCACGATTCCCATGATGGTGGCCATACAGGTTCCCAACGCGGTTGCCACCATATCGGTCGGGGAAAAACTTTCACCCCGTCCCTTGTTATCAACTGGGGCGTCGGTCGTCACCTTGTTCCCGGAAGGCTTGTGCTCAGCCGAGCAACGCAACTGGCCTTCATAATCAATTTGGATCTCCACCATTTTCTTCGTTCTCTACGTTTTCTTCAGTGATTTCCTGTTCGACATCCCGGGCCAAAACAACCCGAAACCCGAAGCTATCACTCCGGTGCTCCACATCAATAGGAAAGCGGAATCGTGTTTCCAGATGCTCCTCACTAAAAGTATCCCAACCTCCGCCGCGCAAGATTCCCCGGCTGGCATTCCCATAAGAATCAGAGACCCATTCGTGCACATTCCCTCCAATATCGTACAAGCCCCGAGAGTTTGATTCGAATTGCCCCACCGGAGCCAGCTTTTTAAAACCATCATTGTAGTCCGCGATGATTCGGTCACTGTCGATAAACACAATCGCCGAGAGATCGGCATAGTTCCCGACCAGTAGATCCGGAGGGAAAGTCTGCCCCCAGGGAAACCGCCCTGCATTGACGACGTCAGACTCCCGCTCGGCCGGTGTTTCACCAACTTCAATCAAGCCCGCCATCCTGCTCCATTCCGAATCGGTCGGTAAGCGGTACCGGTAGTCCTTCGTAATACGGTTGAGATCTGCGTTGGGGTTATCCCGCTCGCTCCTGGTCAACCATTCGCAAAACGCTTCGCACTCCGCGCGGGTCAGACCCACGACAGGGACCAGGGGATCCTCGCTCAAAACCTCATCCCCGACCTTTTTTCTGGTCGCCTTGAGATAGCGGCGATAGTCAACGGTGCGAGTCTCCCACTTTGAAACACTCAGCTCATCATCGGGCATCGCCACCAACTCCATCTCAATGCTATTCGTCCAGGCTTTCCCGGGCTCAAAACTCTCGTCAGGAACCAAATTATAGACCTTGCTAAACTCGCCCCTGTCCGGGAGATAGACATTGTCGATCCTCGTCTTTTTGCCACCCATCGCAAGAGTGATCTCAATGTCACCCGGAGCAATATTGGGACCATTAAAGGGCGTGACCCCAACCAAAACCTTATTCAAGTAGAGGCTCGCTCCACTGGGGTCCGAATCGATTGTCAACGAGCCATAAGGGATTGGTCTGACCCAACAATAGAAGGGTCGCAGGAGCTTGCCCCCCTTCTTTGCTTCTGCAGGAAGTCTTGTGGCATCAAAAGACAGATCATAGTGTGGAATGATCTGACGATTCCTCTCCGGATTTTCGTCCGAATACTCGTCAAAATATCCCTGATCAATGCATTTCTCCTCCAGCCACTTTGCGTAGCCCACTGCCCACGCCTCGGGGACCGCAACGACCTTGCGACCACTGTAGTCGAAGGGGAGTGCCCTGAGTTTTTGCTTTTGGTTCGTCTCCTTCAAATAAAGTTCCCAATCCGCCTCACTAACATGGTCTACCGCCTTGTGCAGATCCAAATAGGGCTTGTAATCATTCCCCAGGGCATCAGTCCATATTTCTTCAAACTTGGGTGGTGAAAAGAGATACATTACCCTATCAAGAATCATGACCTGATTCCCCTCGTCGACCACTTTTTGATCGATAATCAGATCACGGCGATTGGGCGCTTTGATCTGCAACTCCAAGATCGAATCCACTTCAACCCCGGTTAAAGTTGCCGGCGTGTAGCCCAATCGCTTCCCTTCATTATTAAAAACCTCGGCACCTGCCGGAGTTGTGAGAACCTTCACCATCACGTATCGTTCCGGCAGAGGCTCCAACTGTCCTTCAATCACGTGCGTCCCCCACGTCTTTTCGAGCCAGATCTGACTCGTAAACAAGCCAATTACGAAGAGCACACCCAGAGCCACCTTGGCGTAGACCGGCACTTTCTTGGGAGCATTCTTGCCGCGCTGAAGGTGACTCAGTGCATGAGCCAGGTCGCGTCCGGTCTGAATCTTGCGCTTGGCCATTCGCGGATCGCAGATATCGCAGATCATGCGATTCAGCCGGATCCATTTCTTGCGATAATCATCGGCCGGCGTCTCATCCGGCAACTCGGGAAACTGCAAGCGATCCATCCCGGTCGCCATCTCGTAAAGAACTTTCCCAAGGCTATAAATATCCGCCTGCTCCGAACCCGGGCCCTCTGGAGGCACAAAACCCTCCGTCCCCACAAAAGTCCGCTGGTCCTTGGCCGCAACCAATCCGATGTCTGCTAACTTCGCCTTGCCATCGACAAAGATGACGTTCGACGGTTTGACATCGCGGTGGGTCAGAGCCCGTTCATGTAACGCTGCCAGGGCGTCGGCGAGACGCTTCCCGGTTTCGATACAGAAGTTCGTCGACAGCGGTTTCCCGTTCGCCCGCATCATGTCGGTGCGCAGCGTCCGCGGCTCGTATTCCACCGGATTGATCTCATCATCACTGTGGGCGTCATCACCCAACTCCATCACGTAATAATAAAATTCGCTGTGATCATCACTACGTCCGACGTGAAGAATATTCACGAAGCCCCGGTGGTCCCGCGAGATCGGCTCAAATCTCAAGATCCCCTCGAACTCACGCTCGAAAGTCCGCTCATCGGAGAAGTCCTCGCGATAGACGATTTTCACCGCTCTCATCGCACCGGTGACTCCACGAGCAAGCCAGACTTCACCATAGGCCCCTCCCCCGATTTTACGGAGGACTTCGTGATCCGGGATCAAAGGGTCTGGCCTAATCTTTTTTTGCATCTTTCTCGAGCTTCGCCAATTCCTTCTTCAGAACGGAACCTACGCGATGCTTGGCTAGATAGACCTGAGCCATACTGACCCCAAGGTGATCCTGCACCTTTTTGGCTTCCCACTGTTTCACCACGTAATAATCGAAAATCTGATACTGCTTCGGAGAAACCTGGGCCTTCACCCGGGTCAGAGCCATGTCGGCAACGTTTTTTTTCCACTCGACGTCCCACATCCGCTCCAAAAGATCTCCTTTGGGGTCCTCAAACCGATCGATAATCGCGGTTTTGCGATCATCCTCCCAGCCTCCCCCCGGCATGGCGGTGTCCTTCTTGCGTTTCCGAAACTGATCATTGATCCGCCAGCGGGTCATATTCATGAGCCACGTCTTGAACGACCCCTGTTTCGGATCGTAGAGATTCTTCTTACTTTGCTTCGCGATCGAAAGGATCGTCTCCTGCACCGTATCGAAGGCCTCGTCGTGTCGCAGTCCGGCCTTGATTCCCACCGAATAAATCAGCTTCCAGTAGGTTTGGTAAAATTCATCCCAGGTCCGCTGATCATCCCAATTCTCCAACCTGGCGATCAAACTCTTCCTCGTCTTGGCATATCCCTTTGTGAGATCGACCTCCTTGCCATCTCCTTTTGTCTTCTTCGCAGAATCGTCTTTCTTTTCGCGGGCCATCGTTAAGGGAGTTGGTAACCCATAATCAGGGCAATGTCTTTACTCACTTTCGGGAAAATAACCATTTTGAGATAATCACGGAAACCTAAGGAGTCACCGGCCCAGCGAAGACATCTTCCAAGATCCTCTCGAGACACACTCGATCCAGCTCGTCAAAAGTCCCCTTTTTTGTCGCATCAACATCCAAAACTGCGATCAGATGTCCGTTTTCGTTTCTAACCGGCACCACGATTTCGCTCTTCGAACGCTCATCGCAGGCGATATGCCCCGGAAATACGTGAACATCCTCCACCACCTGCGTTTCACCTGTCGCCGCCGCCGTACCGCAAACCCCCTTTCCGAACTCAATCCGCAAGCACCCCACCGACCCTTGGTAGGGCCCGATCACCAGCTTTCCATCAACAACCCGGTAAAACCCCGTCCAGAAAAAATCCGCAATCTCATTGTGCAAAACACCAGCGACAGACGCCATTTTGGCAATCCCATCGTCCTCCCCCTCGCAAAGAGCCTGAATTTGAGTCTGACACCGTTGATAAATCTCCTCTTTGGCTGAATTCATCGTTTCTGATGGTATTTCCCAAACTCGGCACTGACAAACCTTCATTCCTCACTACAATCAATCCCGTGAGCTACCAGGTTTTTGCCCGAAAATACCGCCCCCGCACTTTTGCAGACGTTCTTGGACAGGATCATGTGGTCCGAACCCTCCGCAATGCCATCGAACAGGATCGACTCGCCCATGCTTATCTCTTCGTCGGCCCCCGCGGCACCGGCAAAACCTCGACCTCCCGAATTTTCTCAAAAGCCCTCAATTGTCCCAACGGACCCTCGATCGACTTCGACCCCGATGATCCCCTCTGCATCGAAATCTCCGAAGGCCGCTCGCTCGATGTCCTCGAAATCGACGGAGCTTCAAACAACAAGGTTGATGAAGTCCGCTCACTCCTTGAAACGGTCGGATTTGCGCCCGCCTCCAGCCGGTTCCGCATCATCTATATCGATGAGGTTCACATGCTCACCACCGGCGCTTTCAACGCTCTTCTTAAGACACTTGAGGAACCACCAGAACACGTGAAATTCATTTTCGCGACCACCGAACCAAACAAAATCCTCCCCACCATCATCTCGCGCTGCCAGCGCTTTGACCTCCGCCCAATTCCGACCGATATCATCGCAGGCCATCTCCAGCACATCGCCACTGAGGAGGGAGTCAAACTCGATGACGCCGCCGCCTGGGCCATTGCCAAAGGAGCCGATGGCGGCATGCGCGACGCCCAGTCCATGCTCGACCAGCTTGTCGCGTTCTGTGGGAACGAAATCACCGAAACCAACGTGCTCGACATCTTTGGCTTCACCTCGCGCGAGACAGTTGCGGCCCTTCTCCTCGGAATCTTGCAGAAAGAACCCGCCCGAATTCTCGCCGTCATTTACGAACAATTCGAAAAGGGAAAAGACCTCAGCCAGCTTCTCGCCGAAGTCGTCGGGGCCATCCGAGCTCTCGTTGTGGCCAAGATCGATCCCAACGCCGGACATGAAGGATTTCCCGAGGCCCTC
>Ga0213866_10001985_pt1 | contig 14825 bp, 23 predicted proteins | sample PICome_11_FD_160079 | JGI IMG/M metagenome (GOLD analysis project Ga0213866, IMG submission 160079) | Coastal seawater microbial communities near Pivers Island, North Carolina, United States - PICO284 | ecosystem: Environmental > Aquatic > Marine > Coastal | place: USA: North Carolina...
CGCAAAATCCAAAGCGTTGAATTTCTCCAATGCACTCAAAATCTGAGGCGCTGCTACGTCGGCAACCCCTACAATGAAACCTTGAATTTTTTTCCCTGCTGAATTCAACAGATCAGAAATTCGGTCGAACGTGTTGGCGTTTTTGTCGAGCAGTTCAGCTTGTGAACCCATCGTGATGGATGCCTTTTCGATCGCTCCACCGTCTTTAAACAGGGTCAACATTTGCCCGCCCGATCGCCCGAAGATTTCCATTGCCGTGGCGGCGCGTTGGGTTGGATCTTCCATTTTCGCAATGGCCTGTTGCACTGCCTGGAATTGTTCCATTGGCGATTTCCTGGCAATATCATCGTAGGAAATGCCGAGTTTTTCGAAGGCACGAACCTGCGTAGAAAGTCCCGCGCCGAAATCGGAAATGGATCGTTGAAGCTTGTTAACGACGCCGCCCACCTGATCGCCCGATACACCGTTGTCCTCAAATGCCTGTTGCAAAATCGCCAGCTCTTTCACCGCAATTCCGGTTTGCGCGGAAAGATCGGAAAGCGCGCCGCCGGTATCAAACGCCTTTTTCAAAGCTGTTCCGAGCTTGTATGCGCCAGCAATGGCAGCGGCGAACGTGATTGCCCCGGCTATCGCAGCAAACCGCGCCAGGTTCTTTCCAATCGTCGCGATAGTTCCACCGATCTTCCGGAAACTCGCGCCTACCGCTTTTGCTGTATTCGCTGCCGACATTCTCACTTTTCGCACACCGGCAGAAAAGGCCGTTGCGTCCAGTGAAATCGTGCTTTTTAGGTTTGCGGTTGCTGCCATAGGAAATCATTTCCTACGGTATCAGCCCCGTGAATCTTACGTCAGAATTGAGGGGATTTCAAGAATAGCGCGCGCTATGCTTATTTTTTGCTTGAATGTAGCCACAAGAGGTGCAGAATAATGCACTATGACTGATACCATCTCGCCACTAACTGTAGATCCTCGCGAATACCACACGCGCTTGCAATGCAATCGGGAAAACATTCTTGATTCTGATTCTTTCCTTTCCAAGTCGGTTCTGTGGGAATTGCGCCATTCCAGTGCTTACCGTTGGAGATACTACCCGAAAACATTCACCGGGTCCGAGGCTGCTGATTGGGGGAGCGTTATTGATTGCCTCCTTACGACTCCGGATCTGCTAGGCGATAACGTGGAGATTCACGATTTTGACAATTTCCGGACGAAAGCAGCCCAGGAGGCAAAAGCCGACGCCATCGCAGCCGGGAAGATTTTCTGGAAATCATCACAGATGGATCAGGCGCTAAGAGCTGCGGAGAAGGTGCAGGCGCATAAATATGCGGGCCCAGTGATTAAACAATCGGCACCTCAAACCGTCGTTGTCGGAACACTGCGGGATGTTCAGTGCAAGGGACTGATCGACTTCGCGCCCGATCACGGTGACTGCCTGGTTGATTTGAAGACCATCAACGAATTGACTCCGGAAGCGATCAGCAAACGTATTGATTCTCTAGGCTATCACGTGCAGGCGGCATGGTATCTCAAGCTCTGGAATCAAACCACCGGAGAAAACCGGAAGCGATTTGTTTTTATTTGGCAGGAATCAAGCCCGCCGTATGAAATCGCAGTCACGGAACTTCCCGCGTTTGACATCGAGGCGGGGGGCGAATGGGCGGCGCATCACATCGACGTGCTGAAGAAATGCACGGAGAAAAACTACTGGCCCGGGCATTTCGGCGGTAAGCCTGCTGTCATTGGTAGGCCAGGCTACGCAACGTTTCGCGATGAAGAGTCGATGGAGCCAATTACACCAGCGCCGGCGATCGTTTGAAGTAGAACGATCAAACTGAGGGACCGGCGACAAAGCGGTCCCGATAAATCAAGCCATGCTTGAATTATGAAAACTGACCGAAACAACAAGGCCGATTCTGACGGTTCCTCTCCAGTGACTTGTTCTGCCCGCTGGGTTTTTGAGTGTCCGATCTGCGGAAAGACTGTGCGACCAGACGAAACCGAAAACCACCTCAATGACCATGCAGAGGCACTTCGGGAGGCGGAAATTCTCATTGATGAAATTATGCGTGGAGAAGTGAACCCAGAGGATGAGGCCGAGAAATGGCTCAGGGCGTTCGCTCCGCAATTATTAAGGCCTAACGATGAAAGCCTGCCACCTGCGACGAACCACCAAAGAGGGTTAGATACATGAGTAAAGAGGGTATAATCGAAACGGCTCCGCCAACTCCTAGCGTAAAGCAGGTTGGTAGCGCTGCCTTGTTCGCCTTTGTGGTGGTCGCCTTCCGCTACGGGGTGAATGAGAATGTGTTTCCGATTGGGGTATTCCAGAATCGCTATTCCGCAGAAGTGGCAGCAAAAGAACATCGCAACTATCGAGGGGTGAAATACTCTCATCGAATTTACCCTTTCCGATCAATCGGAAAGTGGGACGACGACGTAGGACACTCGGTGAACTCCAAGCCATGTATTGAGGCGAACGCCGAAAGCAACTCAGCGGATTTATCCGCTTGAGTTCGCTGACTTGTTATCCGCGATTACAGATATGGAAACGATACACAAAAACAAAGAGGCTGCGAGAATTGCTTGCATCGAGTACATGGAGAAGGTCGAACAGCTAATGGAGGAATACGGCACATGGGAAATCAACGACGACTCCTGCGTTCAGACCTGGGTTTACACTCAATATCTCGACGAGAATGGTGAGAAGCAGGAATACTGCCACGGATAACGTTCAGGATGACTCACGCGATTTATCGCGTTGATGTCCATCCGTTTGTTATCCCCTTTTTATTATGACAATTGAGCCGATACCAACCAAAGACGCCGAACCGTGGCTACTGAAACGGCATTATGCCCGCCGAATGTGTCCCGTGTCCTACGCGTTTGGCGCGTATCGTGGCGGAGAGCTTCAAGGGGTGGTGACGTATGGAACGCCAGTAAGTTCATCTCTCAGGAAAGGCATAGCGGGGCAAGAATGGGAAAATAATGTCTTGGAATTGAATCGGCTTTGCTGTGTGAGTGAAAAGAACATGGCGAGCCGTCTCGTAGGGCAATCGTTACGAATGTTGCCAAAGCCTTCGTTGGTCGTGAGCTACGCGGACACGGAGCAGGGGCATGTCGGCTACATCTACCAAGCTACGAACTTCATTTATACTGGGTTGAGCGCAAAGCGAACAGACTGGAAAATCAAAGGCAAAGAACACCTACACGGGGCAACCGTGGCAGATGAAAGTAGGGGACAAGAAAACCGCGCACAGTGGATGCGCGATAAATACGGGGATGACTTCTACCTAGAGGAACGCCCCCGCAAACACCGATACGTTTATGCGTGTGGAAACAAGAAACAACGCGCCGCGATGCTGGATGATCTCCGCTACGCGGTGAAACCATACCCCAAGGGCGAAAGCCGCCGATATGATGCCGACGCCACCATCGAGCTACAAACGACCTTTTTATTGGGATAACAGTTGAAACATCAACTTTTTCAGTGGATATGCACTCCAATAGGGTGAATATCACACTCAAGCGGTTTTTGATGCAGTATGAAAAAGCGGCATTAAAAGACTTCTCCCGCCTACAATCGGTACATTCAAATGCAGAAACTCTCCCGATCTTGAAACGATTTGAACAGCGTATCCGTGTCCCCATCCGGTCGGGCTCGTATGCCTCCAAAGCGGTTGCTTTACGCATAAACAGCCGGGATTCCATGCTGCGATGGCTCCTACGTTTGGCATTTCCGTGTGCGCGGAATCAATCCTGTGAGTGTGACCGAATACGACATTTCCGCCGGCCTTTTGCAAGGTAGTTGACGCTGCGTGCTTGCTGGCGCAAATCCCGTGAACAAACCAGCACTTTCCGAGCCGAAGCCACCCGGGAACTGTTGCATCCTTGTATTTTTCACATTCTCGGTAGTATGAGATTCCGCGTTCTTTAATTTGTAAAAGCGTATGCGGGGAAATCAGAGAGCGCAAAAATTCCGAATCCTGCCCGTTCCGGAGCGCCTTCGTTACGCAATAGCTTTCGACTCGTCTTTCGTGGTTTCCTTCCAGGAGATGAAATAGAGCTTTTGGCGCTGCTTTTTGCAGCTCATCGAACTGCTGATTTGCCATCAATACGTCCTCTTCGTAGGTGTAGGAAGTTTCCGCAACAAATCCCATTGTGTGATGCTCCGCGAGGAATCCTCCGCAGTCGATGGAATCGCCTAAATGAACAATTTCATCCGGATCCAGTCTTTTGATGTCGGCAAGAACGGCGGCGAATGCGTCAGGATCAACCTTACTTCCGTGGGTGTCGGTAATAATAACCCTCACCCAATCTTCTTTTTTCCGCTTTCTCGTCGTCGCCTTCGGAATCTTCCCGCGTTTGGCCTGCCTTGCGTTTTGTAAGGCTTTTTCTAGCGATTCCGCATAGGATTCTTTTTGTTTGATTGCCGCCTTTAGTGCGTCGTTTTCGCTGGACAGTTTCGCAAGTTTTTTTTCTTCCTCCGAAGGAGGTGAAGCCGACAGATTCGAAAGATCTTCCGGCATCACTTGGCAAATTTTGGATTTATAACGAATTGTATTTTAATTCCGCCAACGTAGTATTCGGCAATGGCGTTCTTGGAACGCGCCGCCCGTCTGACGGTGTTATCATCCATTTTAAATAGTTTAGCCATCTCGGTCACCCGGACACCCTCGCCTTGTTTTAGCTTTTCGGCGGCTTCCAATACCCGTTCCCGTGAAGAAATGGTTTCCAGTTGGTTCAGCTTCTCTATCTTCATACTTTCGATTATTCGTAAAACATTATATAATCATCCCGAATCGTTTTTATATCCGGAATTTCTATGGATGGGTTTTCTCTGTGAAATTCGTTCCACGCTTCCCGCTCCATATAATACGACCACCTGGAACCCAGTTTGGATTCAATCCCGCCAAGCCTAGTTTCCCAATCGCTAATGGCACCCTTCAAGTGCCAAACACCCGTAACCAGTGCCGCCAGGAGGGCCGCCAACGCACCAATGGAAATTGGAAGTATCGAGTCTTTGGAAATCTGTTTTATCATTTCTGTCATAGTATCTGCATCGCTTCCTCAAAAACTCCGCGAGGGAGATCTAGTCCTGCATAGTTCTCATAAGCAGCCATTGCTGCCACCAGTTCAAAAAGTTGTTCTTTATCGCTCACCTGCCCGGATTCATCAAAAAGAGAAAGCGGCGCGGTGGGTTCGTGCTTCATTCGAGATGAAACAAAAAGAGAATAATTCCGTGGAGAATTCGGAGGCGCGCCGGGCAGGCTTCCGATTGTATCGCTTACCGGAGCCCATCGGCTAAGAATATCGGCAATTGTCCGCTTTTTGTGTCTCGTCCAGTAGCTGCGCAATGTGATGATTCCCGCCCGTAATCCTTTCGGAAAAGATGGAAAAACATTGTGTCCTCGCGAATCCTGCCCTTTTGAATATTTCCAGCCTGTCCCTTTGACGTTTAGCAGGTTTTTGTTGCGGATGCCTGCCGTGTTTCCAGTAGGGCACCATTCTGTCAGCATGTCGAAGGAATTTGGACCTGGTGGTAAATCCGGCAGGTTGATGTCGATTTCGTGCAAATCCGTATCCTCCAGAAGAGTATAGGTGAACGAATTTCCCCAGTTTTCCGCCGCCTTTTCACATAGCGAACGGAATTCGAGGAAATCCGCCACCGATTCAAACACCTGACAGCCAGCCGAAGCAGCGTAGACCCTTTGCGCGATGTAGTTTTTTGTCGAGCTGGTCGGGGTTACAGGCGCATGAAGATTGATGCCGAACATACCCGACATCACGGTAGAAGGATTCAAATCAAATTCCGTATCTCTGTTCCCGTCCCGGTAGACTTTCACCGGGCCGCGCCGCTGACATAGTGCCCGATATTTCCCATTGTGAGTGTCTAGCCGGTAGACTGGATACTGCCCCGGACAGAGAATCGCGGCGCCTTTCGGATTTAGCAATCGCTCTACCATGTAGCGTTTACCAGGGTAAGTCGTGCATTTCCACTCGATCCGCTTCCAGTCGCCTTCCGGAGTCTTCCAGAATGCGTTCATCGTGCAGGTGAATTCATCGAGGCGCGCGCCGGTGTCCCTTACTCCCACAATGTTCAGGTTGAATTCTTTTTCGTTGTTGTCGAAAATTTGATAGCCTTTTGCCTCCATTGCCTTGGCAATCAAAGTTGCGGGCCCGTAGTTCTCTTCAGGAAGGACGGGTTCCGGCATTTCTGGCAATTCGAATTGCTCCGGTTCTTCGGGTTCGGGCTCCGGTGGAACAGGCGGGAACGGGTCGGGCTCGGGCATGGTGGGAACCTTCGGCGCTTCTGTAATGTCGGATTGTCGCCAACCTGCCAAAATCAGGGCAATGATTTGCAGAAAACTCATTTACCGCCTCCCTTCGCAATCTCAGCGCCGGCAAAGAAGGAAGCCCGCTTTTCAAACGTCCTCCCGCCCACATAGAACGTGTTATAAGCCATCGCCGCTGACCAGAGAAAGCCGAGTGCGGATTTCATCAGTTCATTGCTCCAGAATTCGGCAAAGAATTGCTGTTTCATCAGGAAGTAATCGCAGACGAAAAGCGCAAGAACCAGGTAAGTGAAAATCACAGCCGAAGCATTGAGCGCGATGCAAACAGATGGCCGCAACATTTTCGACAGCGGCGAATCGGAAAGCATATCCTGAGCATGGCGGGCCGTAATATTGTCCTGTTCGTTACGGATAGTTTCGTATTCAGCTTCCCTTTCCCTAATAATCAATTCTGCAATCTTCGCTTTTTGCTCCGGCGTGGCTGTCTCCATCGCTTCGGCGATCACATCCGCGTCCGCGCCGTGACTGATTCCGAGAATCTTGGCTGCTCCCTTTATGACATTCCAAACCGGCGCGGCGGGAGAAAGGGAAATCACCGCGTCGGCAGCGTCATCCAGTCCGGATTCGCGAAGTTTGCGCCCGAGGTTCGACAAACCCTTGAAAATGCTGGTTTTTGCTTGCATCTACGATTCTTTTACGAGTTCAAGAATGGCATCTCGTCCGAAGGAGGAGGCAGAAAGAGAGCCCGCATAGCTTGTGTAATGCTGTAGCTCGTAATTATCTGATGCGCTTGTGACTGTGAATCGACCTTGAATTATTGCAGACGTCGCCTCCGGTTGGCCAAAAGAGGATGTCACAGAAAAAGAAAAGCCGGAATCGTTGTCCGAAGCAGGTTCCCCGGCTAGTGGGTCAAGGTGGGTAATTGTAACAACGTCGGAAGCGGAACTTGCCGAGAATTTTGAATCAGCATCCAAAGCCGCAGCTAATGCCGTCGCCACCGCAGCTGCTGAGTCGTTGGTGGAAACTCCTGTTACCTCGATTGATCTATTTCCTGTGAAAGAGCCAGGAGTGCTGCCGCTGTTGTCTACATCAAACCAAACGCGAACAATCCCGTCATCATCCCACAAATAAAATTCCAGCGTATCAAGACTCCCTGAAACGTCAGCCACGCAAGTTATTTCCTCCACCTTGGGATAAGCCGCGCGAGCTGATGCGCCCAACCCCGTCAGGGCAGTCGTTCCAGCGGTTGTGTTCTGAATTCGCAAATAATGTGCATAAGTGCCGGAAGCCATCGCGGATCCGGTAGCGCGATAGCTTCCAACTGCAAGGTTGAAAACTCCAGCGGTCACGGTGCAAACATTTCCGGTATCGGCTTGTTCTGTGAGCGTTCGCTTATTCCATGTGGCGGCAGTCGATGTGCCGTTTGTTGTCTCTTGCAGGACAACTACATCATCAGAACCAGTGTCCAGCGTTCGCAATTTCCAAACTTTTGCATTGGTGCTTGCATCGAAGTCATCAGGCCGGATGACATCCGGCGCGGATTCTGCGTCCGTGCCTGCCGCCAGCGAATAAATGCGAATCGCGTCAGAACTGTCAGCGTCCAGAAAAGAAACAGTTTCCCCGACGGTTCGCGATGTTGTGGCGAGATTATCCAAGTCCGCAGATGTTCCGCCAGTTTGCGAAGAAATGGCCGGCAGATATTGAATTGTGTTTGCGACAAGAGAATATTGGTCAGGATCGCCAGCATTCACCGGCGTTCCCTCATCACCATAGAGAATGTCGTGCTTGATGGTTACGGTGACATCTTCAATGGAACTCCGAGGCGATGCAGAGGCTGAGCTTTTAAATGTCAGCTCAAGAAGCGCGTTCTCAATCGCTGCAACATCGTCCGTATCGTCAGCATCGCCCCTTTGCAAAAGCGTATTAATTTCCGTGGTATTGAAATCAAGCGTTCCCGTGTAGGTTTTCGCAGTCGCATCCTCCACAAAAGTAGAAGTAGAGCAAAGCACATCGCCATCTGAATAATCACCGGAAGCCTTGATGCCGATGGTTTGCGAATGTCCAGCCGAAAGCAGTTCGGGCGTCCAAGTTGGTGCCGCGTAGAGTCCTCCAGATGTTGCATCTTCGCTTGACCTGCCGTATTGCAAGACAATCTCTTCACCGTCTCCGGCTTTGAACTTTAGTGATTCTAGGGCAGTATCACTCCCGGGAGTCGTCACGAAATACCGAAGACGCAAATCAAAATAAAGATTCATTCATTGAACGTAACATTTCACGCCATTTTTTCAAAGCCACCGCTCGCATTTGGTGTTATCGTATCAAATGGCTTCTGACATCTTCGCTGACATTGACACCTCCGAACTTATGGAGGCTATGAACCTGTATGAGAGGGTGACTAAAAAAGACGGTGTGGAAATCGTGAACCGAGCCGCAAAAAATGCGTGCATCGGTGGAAGAGGATTGAAAGGCGCGCTGCAATTAACGAAACGTGCTGACAGTAAAGCAATTACGAAGTTCAGCCCGGCAAAGAAGCGCGGCAGGGAATACGAAAACAACTTATTCAATGCACTGGCAGCGGAAGGAAACACTAAATTTGGAAAGGCTGTCAGAGGACAGGGAAACCGAGCCAAGGCAATGGAAATTTACAATTCAAGGAAGCAGGCCATTGGATTTTCCAAGGCAATTTGGATGCAGATTGCGAAGGACTTAGGCGCTACGCTGAAAAGCAAATTCACGCTTCGGGGGAGTGCCCGTGGAACGAAAGCGACATTTCACAAGATGAAGGCAACGATTGAGACAGGGCAAATGGAAGATAAACACGTTTCGCTTATTATGCGCGATGCACTCCAGGAAGGCGTCAGAAATGCTGCTGTTGATATGCGCGAATATGCGGAGAAGAAAATGGAGCAACGCGCCAAACAATTTTCAGGACGATGAGAAAACAACGATCAAGCTGAGTCATCGGCTTTAGCCGATTGCTCTCCAGCGCCTTGTTCTCTGCCCGATTTCGACGCCCTAAAAAAGTGAGAAAAAGTTACATTTAGGGGTTGCGCTATCCTGAATAGGAGGTAATATATTCTCACAATGAAGAACGAATCAAACACCAATCAAATCGAAACCGGCTCAATCGTGAAATTCATCTACGGCGCAGGATGCGGCGAAGAGTTCGGAATCCTCGTTGAGATCAAAGAAAGCCAGTGGGGCACCAAATACAAGGTGATCACCGACGAAGGAAAAGAGAAGTGGACTTCCCAAATCCGCAACGAAGGCGAAACCACCGTAAACGGCTCGCCAATCGGTTGCTACCTCGTCAAATGAGCCCTGATTTCTACAAAGAAACCCGCGAGAGCCTCGGCACACAAGCCGAGGTTGCCGCGTTTCTAGGGGTCGCCCGCGAGACAATCGCTCGCCGCGAGACCGGAAAGGATCGAATCACCCGCGAGGCGGCGCTTGCATTGGAGGCCTTAAAGAAGCGCCAGAAAAACCAAAGGACGCCCGATGCCTAGGGCAGAGAACAGGTGAAAGGCGTTGGAATCGACATACGAGAAAAAGGACGTATGAAATACCCGCTAAAAGGCTACGGATATACCCGCGCCGATCAAGATGGATATAATGCCGACGGGCCGGAAGTTGTGTCTGCAATCGCTCACAAGGAAGAGGAATTCTTCGCTGCCTGCGCTGAACTGCTGGACGCTAAGGCGTTAAAAACGGAAGATATCGACTCCGCAGATATAAGGATTCATTCAGCTGAAGATTAGGTCGCAATGAACCAAAATCTCAGGAAATCCACTCATCCGCCCATTCACCGAGCGTTTCCATAACCTGCTTACGCAAAGTTGTTCCGCCTGCAGGTTTCATTTTTACGTTTTGGCGCATCAACCCAATGGTTTTCAACTGGAGCAATCGAGGCAAATGCGTGTCCATGATTTCGTCCGGGCTCATGCTGCCGTTTGTGGCGATTGAAACGAAGGAAATCAGTTCCGCCCAATCGCCTATGACTCCCCCACGCTTTCGCCGCTGGAAAGTCCGGTGGAATCAACTTCGGAACTGGCCGAGATGATCGCATTCACAATTTCGGAAAAGGCGTCGAGAACTTCGCCGTGCCGCTTGCTTCCAATTGTGATGCTGTGTTGATCCATCCAGTTCATTGCTTCCGTTTGCACGGCTGTCGGAACACGTAGCGCCTTCATGGCAACGGATTTTGGACGGGTGCAAAGGAAGATAGCAAGAATCGAATCCATGAAAATTCCATTGTAGGTGTTTGTCGCCTGCAATTCTTCAACTGCCTCCTGATCGAAGTTGAGAAATTTCATTCCAATGGACTGCGCAGCGGCCTGCCGTCTCGGGCTGAATGCCTGGAGCTGGCAGGAGCCTCCACCGGGCCCGCCAAAGGACAATTCCCGCCATGCGTCGTTAGCAAGCAGAAACGCTAAATCCTTTTCAGAATGCGTTACGGTTTCAATTTCCGGTGATTCATCATGCGATGAAATGTTTTCGGTCGGATCTGCGACGTTCAATCGCGGGAGGGTTTCGGTATCAGTGTTTACGTCCATCTTTCAAGAAGTTGTTTGAAATGCGGGCCTTTTTCCAAGACAAGCGGTGGGAGGCCATTTCCCCGATTGATTCGGATGCTTTCAGGTGCATCTTTCCACAAATTCCGAAGTTCCAGCAAATTGGCGCGGTAGGCTTTAAGCCATGCAAACATGGCCGGTTGCCAATGCTTCGCGAGTTCGGCGGCGATTTTCTTCCGTCCTCCTGCACTTCTCATTCCCTCGTTTTCCAGTGCTTCACGGGAAAAGTAATCCAACGCGGTGATTGCTCTGGTTTCCTCGTCAGACGGCGGCAGGTAATCCGGCGGTGAAACCCTTCCGAGCGAAAGAAGGCGCATATAAGCGACTGCTGCGCCCATGTAGAGCGCATCAAACGAAAAGATTAGATTTTGCAGCGTTTGCGGGTCGGTTGCAGTCTGAATCCGCCCGGGCAGGTTCTCCGCTTCGTTCAATGCTGCTTCTGGATCTTTCCAAATCGTGACGAATTCATTAATATTGATTCCGTGCGCCAAGAGCGGCAGATACATCCTTACGTCACCAGGTTGCTCAGGTTCGTATTTGTGTTCCGTGTCGTAGCAATTCGAAACTTTGGGCGTTCCTTCCGCAAGTTCGAATCCTACGGATACCGCTGCCGCTGCGAAATGCAGTCGGCTGTCAGTGTCGATTTGAACGGCTTTGAAGCCGAGGTCCAGGTTTTCTTTCATAGTCCTTTTCCGGTATCAGCCCTGATACTCTCCCCATTAGGCGACGGTAACGCCATCCAGGCGGGTGAGAGTGATAGACGCGCTTTGGAAGGCATCTCGGGATGCTGACAATTCGAGATCGTCGAGCGTATAATCCCCCGTTGCAGTTCCGTAGGCGTCGGTTGCGTTGGCAACGGTCAAAGCCGCGCCATACGATGCCGAGAAAACGGAATCCAAGGCGGTTTTGATTTCGCCCTCGATCGTTGCCGTTGAGGATGGATCGTAGTCGTAAGCGTAGCCGGTCCGGCCTCCGTAGCGGTCGAAAATGTATTCCTTCGGATTTTCGAACCGTTCCCGGAACGATGAAATATTGATTCCGGATTCCGCCGAGGTAATTCCTCGAACTTGTGAACCGGCTTGAACGTAGCTTGGTGCTGCCATGATGTAATTTGGTTGGGTGTAGGGGATTATGCTGCGGCGTCAGACACCTCTTGTGTCTGCGCCCAAATCCCGAAATTGTATTGAAGTTCTTCGTCAAGTTGTTGCCCCGACTTTGTGTTACCGTCGATCTCAACTGCCTGCCCTTGTGGCATTACAAATGAACCACTTCCTTGCGTTCGGAGTGCTCCGGCCAATTCGTTGGCGTTGTTTAGCAGTTCTTCCAGTTGGTCGATTTCGGAATCGGAAAAGTTTCCGTGAGCGATAACATTCACATCATGAGCAAAAATTCCGCTTGTGGGCGGATCCTCCGCAACGCGAACGGCGCGAATCAGAATGTAATCCTTCCCCGCTTCGTCAAGTTCTCCGAAATGGAGCGTCTGCGCATCAGTAAGCACGGCGGAAATCACTGCTTCCGTTGCTTCCTCAATTCGTTGTGCGAGCGGTTTTGCCATTACGGTGTAAGCAGTTCCAGGCGGGTGCAAATCGCGCCCTCGCTGGCCTTTTGTGTGATTCGGTATTCAGTGCCGGAAATATCAACCACGGTTGCCCGGGTGATTGCGGGCAGGTCCGCTGTTTTAACTGTAATCGTGGTTTCTCCTTGGAAATGCGTTGCGCCGTCCGCGTCGATTTCGTGCGTTGTCTGTAGATCAAGCGGCAAAACAGCCTGAATATTGGCAACCGCGCCAATCGTCACCAGAGCGCCCGACAAAGCGTACGCTTCCTCAAATGCTTTCGTGTGATCGGTGCTGAGACTGATGGCCATATTAAAAAAGAACCCGGCGGAATCCCGAAAGATCCCGCCGGGCCGGGTTGGGGCTGATACCGTCTAGGACGGGATGAAATTTTATTTTACCTTTGGTGACTTAAGTGAAATTTTACTTTCAGTTTTCGGAGATTCGGCAGGCATTGCGTCCAGAAGACTGGACGCTGCTTTCAAAATTAATTCCGGATTGTGTCCGATGATTTCACCCGCTTCCTTTTGATCGGATGCAGGGAGTGCCTCAAATGCTTTCTTGTTTCTCTCCACATCCCCGAGAATCCCGACAGATGTTCCGACAGAGTGCCGTAGGCTGTGGAGATACTGCGCAGCCTTGGTGGCTCCGTTCGGGAGTGCGCCAGGTGCGAGGTATTCAGGAAGGGATGAAAAGCGCATCAGTCAGTTTTGGCCGCTTTCTTCTTCGGTGCGGGCTTCGGTTCTTCCGGAGGTCCGGTTTTTACGTCGCCTTTCACAATCACGGCACCGCCGGCGAGTAGTGCGCCGATATGCTGATCGTTGTCCGACTCAATAACGGTCCCCTTCTTCTGTGGTTCTCCTTTGTATCGGAGTCCTTCGCGAATGACTTTGACTTTCATGATTTGAATGGGGAAATCATAGGCCCGCCCCTTAACCGGGGCGGGATGCTATGAAATGTTATTAGGCGTGAGTGGTTCCGTTGTCGCCAATGATAAAGGCGGCAGGCTGCTCAAGGCCGGTGTCGGCGAAGGCGTTCACGAACATTTCGACCTGGCCTGCGTTCTTGCTGGAGTAAGGATCAACCACAAGGTCGATTCCGCCCCACATGGCAACCATGAGGTAAGAGAAGTCCGCAAGAATCACCTTGTTAGCGGTAATATCGGTGTGATCGTAGTAATCGAAACCGAGTGCCCGCTGTGCGCCGCTTGGTGCCTCGTTAATTACGAAAGTGTCATTCGTGGCGACCTTCGGCGTGGTCATCCAGTCGGCAGTAACGCCGGGCTCGGAAAGCCACTTTGCGCGGGTCATCATTGGGAGCTTGTTGTCGCGGAGTTCTTTCCACTGGTCAACCGTGTTCTTGTGGCAGGAGTCACCCACCGCCCAAGTTTTCGAGCCGGTTCCAGATGCGGCGAGAACACCTGTCATGGTGTCACCTGTTCCAGGTCCAACGAATGCGCCGCGATCAATCGCAATCGCAATATCTGCGCCAAGTCTCCGGCGAATCCAGCTTTCAAAGTCAATCGAAGACTGAGCGAGCAACTGGAGAGAAACGGATGTTCCGGCTCCGACTCGCTTCGGAGAAAGCGTGAGGTTGGCCGCAAAAGTAGCGTCTGCGTTGGCAATGGTGTCCGTCTCAGCGTCCCATGTTCCGGAATAACCGGCAGTTACGCGAGGGAAGGACAGGTTTCCGGTTGCATCGCGGAATACAGTTGCGCCGAGCTTCGGAAGCAAGCTGTAGTCCTCGAAATACTCAATCAGAGAACGCATTTCCGTGGCAACGGTATTTCCGCCGCTCGTTCCGGTTCCGACCGTGGAAGCGTTGCGGATGCCAGCGCCGTGAGTCACTTCACCGGGAATGAGAATACCTTTCGGGCTTTCTCCGGTGGAATTGCGAAAACGGGCAGTAAGCTCCTCTTGAACTTCCTTTTCCAGTCCGGTCATGTTTCCGCCGCTCTTAGCGTATTCTGAAACAGCTTTGAGAATCGAGAAATTCTTTACCTCTGGCGATCCGATCACCGTGGAATCTCCGCCCTTCTGAGAAACGGCTGCGCCGAATGCTTCGGGGTTGAAATTTTCAATGACCTGGTTGCGGAATTCGTCGAGCCCGACTCCGTTGTCGATGGCTGCTTTAACTTCCTTGTCATCGACCTTGAAACGGTCGGCAATGGCTTCGATGCCTTCCCGGCGAGGCTTATCCTGCGCGAGAATGTCTTTGATGTTCGGGGCTTCCGGTGCTTTTGGCTCCGGTGCTGATGGTGTAGGTTCACTCATAGGGGGGTCGGGTGTGTGATTGGTGGGGGTTTTTGGTTCCGGCTTTTGCTCGGGTTCGGGTTGTTTGGGTTGTTCCGGAGGGGCCGACGTGGAGCCGAAAACCAGACCTTCGGGAAAATTGTTCTTTGGAAGT
>Ga0213866_10001987_pt1 | contig 14809 bp, 19 predicted proteins | sample PICome_11_FD_160079 | JGI IMG/M metagenome (GOLD analysis project Ga0213866, IMG submission 160079) | Coastal seawater microbial communities near Pivers Island, North Carolina, United States - PICO284 | ecosystem: Environmental > Aquatic > Marine > Coastal | place: USA: North Carolina...
TTCACCTGCCTCAGCACTCATACCTACAGCAGCAGTAAGCAATCGCTCAGTAGGAAATCCTTTCTCACGAAGTTCCATGAGACGATCGATGAAAGGTGTGTGTTCTTTACTAGGATTGGAGGTAGTGGTATTAACGAACTCAACATACTTGTTCAAATCAATAGTCATTAGAATTTAAATCCTCGAATAGTTATTATAAATGTAATTGTATTATTTGTCAATATCCAGCGCCAGTACAAAATGCAACTTTTCTTTTTATTGAACCCTTTCTAAAAGCAACAATACTATCATAAATGTGAATTGAATAAGTATCTCTGGTAAAACTATTTGGTTCAATTACTCCTCTTGAATGATCAGCATTCAAAAGATCAATAAAATTTTTTGTTCTATTAATAAAAGTCATTTCATTGAAAACATTACCACCATATTCTTCCCAATAAGCAGTATGCAAATCTTCTACCATATAAACAGAATTTGGAACCATCAATGGATAAAGAAAATCAAATGAAGAATTAATATGGTTCATTTGATGACTTCCATCATCTAAAACAATTTGAGGAACTCCAAATTCATCAATAATATTTTTTAGAAAATTGGGGTCTGACTGATCACCAATTCTAACGTGAATTCCAGGGCCTTCATGAGATTTACATTCAGGATCAATATCAATACCCACAATAGTTGCTAAAGGCCCAAAATATTTTCTCCACATTTGCAATGATCCACCATAACTTACTCCTATTTCTAAAAAAACAAAATCTTTATTTCTGTATGATGAAAAATTTTCTTCATAAGCAGGAAAATAATGTTCCCACTTATAGATGACTTTATCATTATGTGTTAAAAACTGATCCCAAAGCATAATTTATAAATTTAAAATTTGAAACCTTCAAATGTTTTTTTAGGTTTCTTTTCTTCATAATCATACTCTTCATCCTTTCCGTTGTCAAGGATATCTTGTTGAGCAGATTGTTCGCAGTCATAAAGACGCATTTTAGCACGATCAATACCAATCACAAAACGCTTATGAATGGTAGGATCATTATATCTATTTTTAAGTTGTTTAACAAGAATCTGTCCAAGTCCTTCAAGTTCTTCAGTAGAAATCAAAGCAAACATCAAGTCAGCAGTAGCAGGAAGACCAAATGATTCGGAAGTATCTGTCAATTCAACGTCAGAAGATCCATAACCAGAACGAGTTGTCTGTGTAGCACTCACAATAGGAACATTAAACTCGACAGCAAGTCCACGAAGTTCTTCTGCAATTGCCTTTACAAATGTATAAGAGTTAATACTACTATTTCCCTTATACCTACTGGAAGCACAAATGTTCAAGTAGTCAATAAAGATAATGTCGGGTTTAAATGATTTCTTAAGAGAAAGTTCATTAAGAAGAGATTTAAAGTGTCCAGCATGTGCCGAAGCAGTTGGATATTCTTTAATGATTAAAGTTCCTTGAGTTTTTTTCGCAAGGTTCGTTACTTTATTCTCAAACATTTGCTTTGGCAATTCCACAATTTCTTGAATTGGAACATTTAAGAGATTTGCGTCAATTCTTTCAGCAATACGTTCTTCTGCCATTTCCAACGTAATGTACAGAACGTTCCTCCCTTGGAGCAAGACGGAGCTAGCCACATGGCACATAAATAGAGACTTGCCGACACCCGTACCAGCAAGAGCGATGTTAAGAGTTTTGTTAGGGAGACCACCTTTCGTGATTTTGTTAAAGTATTCAAGATCAAATTCAATTTTATCCTCCTTTTTGTGATAAGATTCATAGCGTTTTTCATAGTCCTGCAGATAATCATGACCAACATGATTATCAAAACTTACTGCAAGAGCATCTTGAAGTATTGAAGGAATAGCATCCGGAGATTTCTTATCATCACCATCAGCAATATGAATAGATTCCATAAGTGCCAGATAAATGGCACGATCACGACACCATTTTTCTGTAGTATCCAATAACCACTTCTTTTCTACTACAATACTTTCAAGATGTGATACTAAATGAATTAATTTTTTAAATTGATCTTCATTTATATCTACTCTTTTTTCAATCTCAATACAAAGTATTTCTTTAGTTGGGATATTATTATATTCCAATACAAACTTTGAAATTTCTTCAAATACTATTTTCTGATCAGAATCTTCAAAATATTCATTTTTAATGAAGGGCAATACTTTTCTCAAATATTCTTCATCATGTAACAGGTTTCTAAGAATTAGAAACTCAACCTTCTCCATAACTGAATTCCTTACGTGCGATTTCGTCCAATTTCTGCATTACTTCTTCAGTAAAATATACCTCAGGTTCTTTTAGAATCTGTTTAGCATAAAGTTTTTTACCGTCAATCTCATAGCGGCCCGCTACATTTTTCCAAAGTCCGCCAATCTCACCGAGTTCAAGAAGACCATAATATCGATCAAGACCACGCTCATCATAAAACAGACGAATCTCAACATCCTTATTTTCCTTACTTAAACGCGACTTAGCAGTCTTAGCTTTGATAATATTGCCGACCACTTCTGTTCCATCTTTTTCTTTCTTTTTGCTGAGATAAATGATTGTACTTGCTGCGTATTTGAGTCCAGAACCTCCTCCCATTTCTTTAGTTGGTACGTAAGCTCCGATGACATCGTATGTATGATTTGTGACAATGAGCGGGACATTTGCTTGACCTAGTTTAAGTGTTAGCATTCGGAATGCACCTTTAATAAGTTGAGATTTAGTCATATCTCGAACTTCTTTTTCGTTCAGTGCGTCAGTAATCTCTTTAGATGTAGAAAGCATACCCAAAGAGTCTAATACAAACATACATGGTTTGCGGTCTTCTGCAGGTGCCTTTAAATACATATCTACTGCTTTAAGTGCCTTTGTGCGGAACTCCTCAATAGTAACTACATTTACAACAACCAGACGAGTAGTATCAATACCACGAGACTCTACAAGTGATTTAGTGATAGCAGCCTCAGTGTCAAAGTAGAGACAGTAACCATCGGGATTAGAATCAAGAAAATTCTTAACCACTGCGAGAGAGAAAAAAGTCTTTCCAGTAGAAGACTCTCCAGCAATAGCAGTAATCTTATTCCCAGATACACCGCCAAATATACTACCTGAAACCAGTGCATTAAAAATGTATGAGCCCGTATCAACATAAGTTTCTGTTTCGTCAATATCTGATGCAAGTTTGGTGAAGTCATCACCAATTTCTTTTACAATATCTTTAAGAAAATCCATCACTTATTTCCCTCTTCTTTTCTTTCCATATAATTCATTTTAAATGTCCAAAGTTTTTGATATAATGCAGTATCACCACCAAGTCTCATTACATTAATAATAGTATTCAGTTCTCGTTCATTAATAGGAAGTTCCATCAAGCAAAAAAGGAATCAAGGTTTACAGTTTTTTCCACAGACCACCCAATTGAATCAAGAATAATTTTGAGTGGTTCTAGAAATGCTTTCTCAAATTGTAGTTCATAGTCTATGTATCTGTCAAGATTGAGTTCCTTAGGAAACTCTTGAATGAAAGAAATCACATTCTCATGAATTGTATTTGGTTTTTTTAGATAGATAAATTTAATTTTCTCTCCATTTTGAATAAGAGAATACTTGTTTGTTAGTTTATTTTCTTTAATATAATAATTAAAAAGAAGTGCTCCTCGAACGTGAATGGGCGTTCCCTTTGTATAAATGTCAGATGAAGATTGATACTTAATAACGTCGGAAGCAGAGCGCGGAAATGAAATCTGCTCCGGGGATAAAGATTTGAATTCTTTCCGCGCATTTTCGATGAATTGAATTACTTCATCTTCAGTTCCACTCATCATCATCTTAAGTGCATCCTTAATCATCTTACGACACGGTGCTGGAGTAGAGGATTTAACTGCTTCAATTCCCATCATCTTCAGTTTAGGTTCTTCATAACGAACACCTTCACTGTCCCATACATTGAGAATATAACGTTTCTTCGCAGTCCAGATGCCACGATCAGCAATATTCTCACGCTTCATCTGCATTTTTTGATCGTATGCATTTACATATTCCGCCAGTTCTTGGTAGCAACCTTCAATATATTTTTCAAGTTCCACCTTACAGACCTTATCAAGGAACGAAACAATGCTTTCAGTAGTTTTCTTTCTTCCTTCGTATACACGTTCAACCAAAGGACCCATATTGAGATAGATAGAATCAGTATCTGAAGCAATAACATAATCAACGTCCTCCGTTTTAAGAAGTTTATTTAAGTAAACATTCATTTTTCCTTCAATCCATCGGATTGCAACTTGACCACTTAAAGTAATTGCTTCGGCATTTTCAAGTTTATAGTATCGAAAATACTGATTACCAATGGCACCATAAGCAGAATTAAGAGAGATCTTCTTTGCCATCTGAATATTATTACAGCGAGCAATCTCTTTTACCAATTCTTTGTTCTTAGTTTTTTCATACTGCTTTTTAGCGTCAATCATCTTTTCCTTAAAGATGACACGATCTTGGTACATCTTGTCCATCAATTCGGGAAGAAATCCACGAATGTCCTTACGAAACATTGCTCCATTAGCACAGACTGCATAATCCTTATACATTTCAAATGTAAGTTCTTTGTTCAGAATTTTGTCCACTGTTACAGTTGGATGCTTTTCATCAACAAGAGTTTCGGGACTTACATTAAATTGCATAATAAGGTGAGGATATAGTGAGTTAAGGTCAAAGTTCACAACCCAATCATACCTACCAGGAATAGGTTCTTTTACATATGCACCTGCATACTTTTCATTTTTTTGCGATTTATTTCTTGGCGGAATAACAATATCACTCTTCTTAAGATAATTGTAGATAATATTATCCCACATCCTTACCTGATAAAACACATCAGCATAGTTTACCTTTGCGTCATATGCCATCGTAAGTGCAAGCTCAATCAGTTTCATCTTGTCTTCCAAACGATCAACAAGTTCCACGTCAACGATGTTGTACTCAATAAACTTCTGCCATCCTTGAGTATAGAAATCCTTAAAGGTATCAAACTCACTGTGGTCAAGTTTCTTCTGTCCAAGTTCAACCTCGGCAATATAATCGAGTCGATATGATTCTTGTGCTTTATAAGTAAACTTTTTATAAAGATCCAGATAATCAAGTTGAGTTAATCCACCAACATCAAATGTCGTATGCTTACGTCCATTGATATAAGTCTCACCTTCAGTTACCAATCCCCAATTGGAAAAACGCTTCATCAGTTTCTCACCAAGAACACGACTGAGACGCTTGCAGATGTATGGAATATCATACAACTGAATATTCCAACCAGTCACAACATCAGGAACATCAACCATCCAATAGTTAATGAAGTGATTAAGAAGTTCATATTCACTTGGACAATAGTGATAAGTTACATTACTTTGCTTATTGTTAAAGGGTTTTACTCCCCATGTAATAATTTCTTTAGTCGTATAATCTTGAATAGTAATTGCAAGAATTTCTTCCGAACAAGATTCAACATCAGGGAATCCTTGTTCAGAAGCAACCTCAATATCAAGAGTTACAAGTTTGATTTTACTAATATCAAACTTGATTTCATCTTCAGGATACTTTTCAGAAATATACTGATAGATATATCGATCATTTCCATAGATCTCAAATCCATCAATCTCATCATACTTTTTATAAAACTCACGACAATCCTTAACAGTTCCAGGATTAATCGGTTCTACTGCTTCGCCACTTAATGTTTTATACTTAGAATCTTTTTTTGTTTTTACAAAAAGAGTTGGAAAGAACTCATCTCTCGTCTCAAACCTTTTACCATTTTCTACTCCACGAACCAAAAACTGATTTCCAATCAACTGAACATTAGTGTAAAAGTTTTGTGTCATTCCTTAATTAAATCCTCGTATTTTTCAAGTAGAGTTGGAGTTGGATCAGCAAGAGTAAAAATCTTATCCGAACTCATCATAAATGTATCTTGCTTTGTAATTCCCATTAAAAATGGTTCTAATGTTCGAGAAAGTCCTTCGAGTTGAGGTTCTTTTATAAGAAAAGGTTTAATTAGTTTACAGTCAGGTTCTCCTAAATCAGCACCAACTTCTTCAATCTGACTTATCAGAATTAGATTGTTCAACAGTGCTAGAATTTTGATTGTCTTTTGCATTTTGCTCAGATACCTCTACTCATTCTACCAATAAAAAAGAGAGGCGTCAACTGGATTTGGCCAGTTGCCTCTCTGTCTGCACCGACGATATTTGGGTTCGATTCTATTTATAGATAGTCTTTACGCTTGTGGTGATCAGGAACAATCTTTCTTAAGTTGACAGAGAGGAGTCCATCTTCAAAGGATACATCTGCAACTTCCGTATCGTCTGCCATTGTCCATGCTCTTTTGAAAGATCGTTGAGCCAATCCCTTATGGAGGTAGTTGGCATCAGATTCTTTATCATCCTTTTGTCCTTCGACGAATAATTTCCCATCTTGTGTATAGACATAAACCTCCTTCTTCTTAAATCCAGCAAGTGCAAGTTCAAGTCGTGATTCTACGTTGCTTACTTGAACTAAGTTATATGGGGGATAATTGGAAGTTGTTTCATGTAGATGAAATAGTCTATCAAAATATTCATCCATTCCAATGCTATTACGTGTTATCCTGTCCATTAGAGCAGGAAGATCTGATGCAGTATAACGTGCAAGGTTGGTCATTATAGTAGCTCCTTGTTAAAGCGAGTTTGTTTTGTGTGGACCCTTTCGGCATCCAATACTAATTATACAGGAAAGCATAAAAAAAGGAGGTGTTAACCTCCGTATTATTTTATTCGGTTTCTACTGCTTTTCCTTTCTTACCAATATTATACTTTTGCTCCAAAATCCAATCACCTTTGTCCTTATATGCAAGAACCTTAATTTGATTGAGTGGTGCAATATCGGTCACAGAGTCTTCTTTAACAACTGTAATCAGTCCCCAGTCGGCAAGAAGTCGGACGATACGATTGCGACGTTGTACATCATTCACAGTAAGATTTGCGTGCTTACCATCAAGTGCAAACAGTTCTTTAAAGTGAACGATGAAATATCTACCTTGCTTATGAAGAATATGACAAGATTGATAAAGTTTTTTCTCCTTTCTCGATGCAACTCCGATGCGCGTCAAAGTTTCACGAACTTTCAGAAAGTCATCAGGTTCATTAAGAATTACTTCTACCATTTGGTCCTGAGACCATTCAACAGTAGGTTCTACCGTAGTAGTCATTTTGTTCCTCCAATATCAAGTCGTTGTTTAATGAAAGTAAGTTGTTCTTGTGTCAGGATTTTCAATGCTTGAGATGCTTTTTCATTACTATAACCATAGTATTGTTTTACACATTCTAAGTCTTTGACTTTATCCTTTCGGAGCCAGGGAGAAAATCTCTTCCGTTTCCTAAGAGTATTTAGATAAAAAGAATATTGCATATCTTTGTCAAGTTGATGATACATATTCATTTCATTTGCATACATCACACAATCAATATGTCCAGATAGACAACGATTAATAATATATGGAGGATAAGAAGAAATGTCTTCAGACAAATCTTCCTTCGTAAAGTTAATTGAGTTCAACCAGTCCTTCAGTTCGTAAGTCATCGTATAATTTGAATGTCATCATCATCTGTCCAGAGTTCGACTTTTGTTCTGAACCTATTTTCTTGTTTCAATTTTTCATAACGCTTGATTGCCTTCTTCTTCCACCAAGAAACAATATTTTCTAAATAAAACTTATCCCAGTTTGGACCACGGACAAGTTCTTCCTGTTCACCAAGAATTACTTCACGGACATTTGAATATCCATACTCACAGATATAAGATCTTTTCTTTTGAGTGAGAGCAAATGCAGCATTAATTACTTCATTAAACTTAGCAAGTTTTTCTTTATCTTGAAGAGAATTTCTAATAATAGAAATCATCTTTGTCTGCCTCTTCATCTTTTTTGATGATGCTTTATTATCAGTAAGAGGAGTATTGTTATTAAGAAGAGTAAATCTATCATGCAGAGTGTGAAATGCTTCTTCGTGAAGAAGAGGTAGAAACTTACTTTCCGTTAGACCTTTATATCTCATAAATGGTTTTAAACCATCATACTGAGATGCATCTGTTGTAGATCCATAAAGAGATGTAGTTTCAAACAAAGCAATATCTTTCTCAAATACTTTATTGAGAGTTTCTCTTGCATAATGAGAGCAACAAAGAAGTGCAAGAAGTTTTCCACCAAGATAGTTATATCCAAATGGTTGAGATGGAACAATTACAAAACCCATCGCAGCGTGGCGATTGAAAATTGAAAGATTAGGAACTTTACCTAACCATTCATTTCTTGGTTTTGAATTAATAGTAGGAGATCCAAAACGAATAAAACCAAGAACTTTTCTAGTGTTCTTTTCAAACACCATCCAACGAAGTTCTCTTCCAGGGATATTAGACTCGTTATTATGAGAAGAAACTGCTCTCAAAAGAGTATTGTAATGTTCTTGAGGTAGAGATTGTTGAAACCTATCACCAATGAACTTAATATCAAACTCCATATCTTCAGGATGAATATCTTCATTGAAAAATTCACTATGAAGTGGTGCAAGTGTATTAGTTCCACGAATAACTTCTTTCTTCACAAAACGCAGATAGTCTTCAATATTTCCCATCTGAGAGAAATACTTAATAAATTCATCTGCAGCCCACTGAGCATCTTGTTCAGAAATAATCATTATCAAACAATCAATTTTTTACTTGGAGATTTAATTATAGAGAACATTTGTTCATATTGTTCCACAACTTGTTCTTGTGCCTCAGAAATATAAACAACATATTTCTTAGAAACTTCTAAATCTATATCTTTATCCTTTAGAAGAGGAGACCAAGGAGCAAATCCCATTTGATTTCCTCCTGTAGGAATAGCAACAATTGGGTTGCGAATAACAATAGTATCTCCTAAATCTCCAACTTGGTCTGCGATAACATCTTCACCAGACCACATACGAATTAGTTTTACATTCATTTGAATTCAACCTCAACCATAATTTCAGTAAGAGCAGCAAGTAAATTAATCTCTTGGTCGGCACAAAAGGCAATTTGATATTGGTATTTAGCTATGATTAAAACTGCTGCTGGAATAGATGCAGGAACCAATGCTTCATAAAGTGCATCGTAAACTCTACGAAGAATTACAGAAGAGTCATTATCCAAATTAGAAGTGACCCACTTACGGACTTCAGTAAAGTTTTTATCTTTTAAATATTTGATAAGATCATTTACCGATACATCGGAGAAAGAAGCAAGAATACCAGAGTCAATCTTACCGCCAGTAGAGTATCTCTGGATTTCATTTAGAACTCTTCGGAAATCAGGGAAATGTTTTGATACCAATTCCGCAACGACTTTTTGATCGTACTCAATTTTTTCCTCATCCAAGATTTGCTGAAGTCGCTTAAAGAAATTCCCAGCAAGTTGTGCTCTTTGCTTTCCTTTGATTGTAAAGTCAATGACTGCACATCGAGAGTGAAGAGGTTCAATGATTTTGTTTTTGTAGTTGCAGGTGAAGATGAATCGGCAGTTGTTATAAAATGCCTCAATATTCGCCCGTAGTAGGAGTTGTACGTCGTTGCCCGTGTTGTCAGCTTCATCGATGATGATGACTTTATGTTTAGAAGATCCCGTAAGTGAGACGGTCGAAGCGAAGTTCTTTGCTTGGTTCCGTACAGTATCCAGGAAACGCCCTTCGTCGGATCCGTTGATGACATAAAAATCTGCCTCCAATTCGTTACATAGTGCCTTTGCAATGGTTGTTTTACCAATACCTGGAGGACCTGCAAGAAGGAGATTCGGAATCTCACCCTTCTCTACAAACTCCTTAAATGTTTTTTTAGTTTCATCAGGAAGAATACAGTCATTAATAACTTGCGGTCTGTATTTTTCGGTCAGAAGAAATTCACTTGCCATGATTTAGTTCTTTTTTTATTGAGTAAAGATTATCAAGATGTTTTTGATTTACTATAATTTCTTTATCTATCTCCTCAATATCTGCATCATTCATTTTACCAAAAGGAGAATACTTATCAAAATATTCTTTATTATCTTTTACTGATTTATAACTCTCAAGTTCTCCTGAAATTAATTCAATACACTTATCAATAGTTTCAAGTTTATTCATAGTTTATTTTATCCAATCAGGTTTTCTTTCTGGCATACGAAGATAGTTTTCAGACACCCAAGGTTTGGATGCGATATACCTTTTATATGCTTCAAATGTATCAATAGTATCGTCAGATTTCCATTCGTCAGGCATAGCACGAGCAAATGGAGTCACTTCTGTAATCTTACCTTTTGGAAACAAGTAATATGCGTCCACAAGAGTTTTGTAACAGGAGTGAGTTTTATTATACCGCAGGCAGTATTCATCAGACAAGTTCAGTCCCCACTTGATTAACCAGTAGGCATTATGGATACTTTCCATTGCCCACTTAGTACAGGGATGATTGCGGAATGCTCCCTTTTCGGTCTTGTAGGGGGTTCCATCTGCCTTAGGGAGAGTGCCATATCCATGCCCCCACTTCTCTGATGCCACGATAGAGAGCATCTGGCAGCACTCTAGGGGCATCTTGACAACGTGTTTGTCTGGGAGACAAATGGCACTCTCAGCAGGCCAAGGGGAAGTGACAAAGATGTTCATCAACCAAAAGTAGAATCAGGTTCCAGAGCAACATGATAAGTCACATCAAAGGAAGTATTCTTAAATCGTGACAGAAGTTTACTTGAGATGACTACCTCATAATTTCCAGGAAGAATCTTAATATTCTCTACTTTGAAGTTAAATGAGAACACTTCATCAGTTTCACCAACAACCACAGAGAAATCGTTAGAGGTATCGTTCTTCTTATCACGAACAACGAGTTTCACAACACCTGCTTCACCAACCACAGACAAGTCAGGAAGTTGATAAACAGCAGCAGCCTTAAGCAATTTATCAAGTTCTTTGGTATCAAGAAGGAAACAAACATCTTCAGAAGGAAGATTGATTTCTTTGTCGGGAGGAGTAATGATTACACTAGGATCAGCAAAGAAATACTTAGAACGAGACCTACCTTCTTTGATGACAACATAACCATCGTTCTGGAAATCTAGTTCAGCATTCTGATGAAGATTCAAACCATTCAAAAACTGATTCAAATCATAAATTCCAAAGTCTTTAGGAAGTTCTTCTTCAATCTTTGCCTCTGCAAGAATATTTTTCATTACAGAAATTGTTCGAAGAGTATTTCCTTCCTTAAAAAGGATAGATTGATTAATAGAAGAAAAGTTTTTAAGAAGAGTCAGAGTTTTGTCGGAGAGTTTCATAGTTTTATCTTGAAGTTTCATAATCAACGGAATTCTGTAAGACCATTATTGGTTCGAGAATAATGTCCATCAAAATGGAGAAGAAGCATAGCATAATGAATGACTTTCATTAAATCACGCTTATTACGACCATCTTTGTCACCATAACGACTTCCATATTTCAGGATATTTGCTTGGCAGAAACCAGGAGCAAGGTCTTTTGCTGCCATCAGATCGATTGTTTGAATATCTTTATAGTCTTCATTGTGACCACAATAGTGACTTCCGTAAGTGCTTGTCACATATTCCTGAATATCTTTCAGGATTTTATCTTCATTGTATTTCCAAAGATGATTAGTGTGTTCAGTCATACTCACAGGTTTTTTTTCAATTTCAATCATATCATTTGAATTAATTGACATTGAGTATTCAATGTAATTGCGTTCGTCTTCTGGTCCAAACATAATAAAAGAGGAGATAGTTTTACCTCCTCATATTATATCAGTTTACTTGCTTGTCGTCAATATATTCTACAGTCAATTCAGGATCAGTAGAAGGCATCTGGAAGTCAGCATCCACTTTGTCATAAAGTTCAAGAAATGCCTGTTTGGTTTCGTCATCGAAACGATTCACGCAAACTTGGATTGCCTTTGCTTTATCTTGGAAAATGCTGTAAGCACGGATGATGTGAACCAGACGGCGGGTGCTGATGATTTCCTCAATACCACCATCGTAGAAGGTCTTGCGGATAATATCGCTCCAATCAACCAATCGCTTGCAGAAGTCGCGGTCTTCTACACCAAGATCCAGAGCAACCCCTTCCAGGATCTTCTGCTCGGTAGAGGGGTTGGGATAAGACTGCTCAAAGGTCACAGGGAAACGCTCTAGGAATGCCTCATTGAGCACATTGGTGCCGATGAAGCGCCCATCATCACTACCCTTACCTTTGGTGTTTGCGGTGGCAATTACGTTGAATCCAGCAGCAGGTTTTACCCAGCGACCGATCTTCTTTAGGAAGACTCCCTTACCTTCTAGAATAGATTGGAGGCAGAGGATTTTGTTGGAAGCAAGGTCGATTTCGTCAAGGAGAAGAATTGCTCCTCGTTCGAGTGCTTCGATGACGGGACCATTATGCCATGCAGTGTTCCCATCAACAAGCCTAAAACCACCGATAAGATCATCTTCATCAGTCTCAATCGTAATATTTACACGAATCAGTTCACGCTTAAGTTGAGCACACGCTTGCTCCACAGAGAACGTTTTACCATTACCCGAAAGACCCGTAATGAACGTAGGATAGAAAAGACGGGACTGAATAATTTTTTTAACATCAGTAAAATTACCAAACTTGACGAAGGTATCATCTTTTTCTGGGATAAGATTTTGCTCTACTGGAGGAACCACAGCAGGTGCCTGGAAAGTACGTTCAATTTCTTCCACTTTTTGCTGAGTCACTTCAAGATTCCATTTACCACGACCAACCTTAAACTGATCCAGTTTCTTAGTAACAGTTTGATAGTTGGAATCATTTAGAGCACACCACGCACGAATATCAGCACCAGTCACGGTGTTGCCGTAGAGTGCTTGAAGAGAAGTGCGGATGTAGTCAGAAGAGAGTGCCATGTGTGTTTCGTTTCAACCTAGTCATTATAAAAGAAAAAGGGGGTCGCAAGGACCCCCAGTGGTCAGTTCGCCAACTGGTTCTTGAGTTCCTCAAGGTAGTCAGCACTAGCAATATGTCCTGTATATCCAGGATAATATTTTTTCACAAGTGCTGGAATGCCCATAGCAGTTGTGCTGCTATTACATTTAATCCATACTTCTTTTGTGTCATATTTAACGACGTGCTCAAGTGGAAATTTAGTTTTCATGTTCCTCATATGTAAATGTTTTGTTCTTCACTTTAGTATCAAACTCTCCAGTTTTGCCTGGGTTCATTTTACCAACTTTAACACGCTTACCTTCACCTGGCCAAGATTTATTAGTTCCAACCAGTTGAGCACCACCTTTTGGTTTCTTTTGAATCAAGACAGAATCCTGATTATATTTCTTACCAAGTTTAGTAATTGCTTTCTTAAACTTTCTCTTACCCATCTTACCAGAAGAAACTACATGTGATTTCTCACCTACCTTTTTCTCCTTATCAGTTCCTGGGTTTTCAGTATATCTACCAGATACTTTAGTAGGTCCTGGAAGACCAGCACCTCTAATATCCTTTTCTAGTTGCTTTGAGCGTGCTTTGTTTTCTTTCTTTGATTTATCACCTCTTTGGGCAGACATGATTGCCATGCCACCCTTCTCTGATTTTGAGCGAACTCTATTCAGAGAAGTTTCACTCAAATCATACTCTTCAGAGGTTGCTGCTTTACCACTATACTTCTTTCCAGCATTCTTTTTAGCATCACTATTAATCTTATTAATAATTAGAGCTTGCTTGAGTTTCATTCTCTTACTTAAAGCAGGAGGATTACCCAAAGCATTTGCCATGGTCATTCCAATACCTTCCTCAATCTCATCCTCCTCTTTCAGTTTCTTTACTTTGAGAGCAAGTCTCTTTCTAGTTACTGATGGGTCCTCACCATAACGGTCTTTATCGGATTTTGATTTAGAATCCGATTGAGATTTTTGGGTTACTGGAGTAATCATATGGATTTCCTCCAGATGACTATAGGCTTCGGTGGTAAATTGTTGGAAAGTCTTCATGCTACCAAAGAGATAAATTCTCCTAATACTTTTTTATTTAGTTTTTTAGTCTTCAGAGATTTGACAAACGCAGATTTGATTTGAGACTTAGTGGCATCTTCAGCAACTTCAAACTCAGTATCTTGAGAAAGTGCTGTAGCAGAAAGACCAAAGTAAGCATCATAACCAGAGTTGGTGATAGTAAAACTCTTTAGTTTCTTCCAATCACTCTGGATTTTCTCATATTGCTTATCAAGTTGAGAATGATAAAGTTGAATAAAACGATGAGCATAACGGCTTTCAAGAACACGAATACCAATGAAGTTCATAGAAGAAAACTTATCCTTCAGGTTCTTAAGCAGTGTATCGGTGAAACAATGATATCCATAATCAACATTATAAGTGGTTCCAAGTTTACGATCACGCAAGAAAGTAGATCCAGAATAGACATATCCAGTTCCAAGAACAGGATCTTTTGAATAAGAACGACGAACTTCTTTGTGATAGACAAGTTGGTTCGCTTCACCATCAGTTAGAACAATACACTGAACTTTCTGGAGTTTGTTTTCTTTCTGGAACTTGGGAAGAATTTGATGAAGTGCAATAAGAGCTTCATTCAGAGGAGTTCCCGAAAGACACATACGGTTGGAGTACGTGTAAGGAGAACTATAAGTCCTACCAAAGCAATAAGCAAGACGCCAGATGTTAAGTAGTTGATGCTCCAGTTCCTTACCAGAAACTTTACTTGTGAGAATATTCATCATAGAAAAAGTTTCATCTACAACCAGCAAACTTT
>Ga0213866_10001989_pt1 | contig 14808 bp, 18 predicted proteins | sample PICome_11_FD_160079 | JGI IMG/M metagenome (GOLD analysis project Ga0213866, IMG submission 160079) | Coastal seawater microbial communities near Pivers Island, North Carolina, United States - PICO284 | ecosystem: Environmental > Aquatic > Marine > Coastal | place: USA: North Carolina...
AAGCGGGGCGCGCTGCCACGGATTTTGAGCGCGCGCTGACGGATAAAGGGCGAGATGATATTGGGTTTGGCGCTGCGCAGTTTCACAAGTACTGCGCGTCGAGGAACCTTCCCCATCCCGATCAGATCCGTGTCAGCCCCCTGGTGCGAACACAGCAGACCGCGGAGCTGGTGTCGGCCGCCTTCACTGGGGCTAATGGCCTAGTGGATGATCGTATCCAGTCAGGTGCGGGTGTTGCCCATGCGCTGGAACTGATGCAGGAGGCGCTTGATGATGGCCGTGTAGAGCATTTGCTCCTGGTCTCCCATCAGCCTCTCGTCTCCCGGTTGATTGACGCCCTGCTGGGCGATCCTGGCAGGGTGGCGCCACTGACACCCGGAGGATTTGCGGTGCTCACACTGGATGCCGCTGCCAGGGGTTACGCTGACCTGAACTTCTGGTGTTTGCCCCCGGATTACGGAGTCGACGTTTGAACGCCACTGCGCCGGTAGCTTTGGAGTGGTGGGTCGACGGCCTGAAAATTGCCGGACTGGCATGGGGGGATCCGGGCGATAAACCCGTACTGGCACTGCACGGTTGGCTGGATAACGCCAACAGCTTTGCGGTTTTAGCGCCGCTCCTGCGGGGCCACTATCTCGTCGCCATTGACCTTACCGGTCATGGTCTGAGTGATCGGCGCTCTGCCGACGCCACGTATAACATTTGGGACGACTTGCCACAGATCCTCGGTGTGGTGGATCAATTGGGGTGGGAGCGTTTCGAACTGGTTGGACACTCGCGTGGTGGCATCATTGCTACCCTGTTTGCCGCCGCCAAACCTGATCGCATCAATCGCCTGGTGTTGCTGGACGCACTGATTCCGCGACCTGTCGACGAGTCAGAAGCGCCTGAGCAATTGGGCAGGTTTCTCGATGATCGGCTACGCCTGATGGCCCGAGACGACCGCGTGATGCCCGACCTGGAAGCAGCGGCCACTGCGCGGGTTCGCCGCGGTATCGATGAAAACGCGGCCCGGTTGTTAACGCAGCGGGCCGTTGTTCAGGCAGACCACGGCGTGAGTTGGACGTCTGACCCTAGGCTCTATGGCGCTTCTGCCAGTAAGTTGACGTTCGGCCAGCTCGAGGCGATTCTAGCGGCCATCACTGCGCCCGTGTTGCTGGCGCTGGCCAGTGACGGACATGCCAGGCACCCGGAGCTGCTGGATATGGCCGGTGAGAATCTGAGGCAGTCCCGGTCGGTTACGCTGCCAGGATGCCACCACTTCCATATGCTGGCGACTGCGCCTGAACTGGCCGAGGCAATTTTGGATTTTTGGAGTGAGGATGATTGATCGAATCGGCACAACGGTGCGGTGGTGCTTTGCAACATTGTTGATGGCATCACCCTTGGTAAGTGCGGATCCCGGCGAACTTTTGCGACAGGTAGAGCAGTACCCGCACACGGTCGAAGTGGAGCGCAGTGAGGCCGAGGTTATCGATCATGCGGTAGGTTTAGGTGCGCTGCAGAAAGTGCGCGGTGTGTGGCGTTTTAAGTCCAGCGAACGACTCAGCGGGACTCTCGCACGATATACCTGGCAGGTGATTGACGGATTTACCTCTGAGGAAGTGTTCGAGCAGGTTGCAACGGCCGCGGAGACCCTCACTGGGGCACAGCGGCTGTTTGATTGCCTGGGGCTGTCATGCGGCCATGGTTCCCAGTGGGCCAACCGGGTATTCCAGCAGCGCGTGCTTTACGGACGCAACGCAGCGCAGCGGTATCGCGTCTACAGTCTCGGTGAAGCAGCTGACTATCGATTGCTGCTTTATGCCGCTGTTCGAACGGCCGACCGACAGTACTTGCACATGGAATTGCTGACCATCGCTACCGAGTAGTTGCAGCTGTTAGCGACGCATCTGGAGTAGCGACAGGAATTCTTCGCGAGTAGCCTGCTCGGAGCGAAAAGATCCCAGCATGGCCGACGTTTTCATGACGGAGTTTTGCTTTTCGACGCCGCGCATCATCATGCACATGTGCTGGGCCTCGATGATGACGCCGACGCCCTCGGCATTGGTGACGGTCATGATGGTTTCGGCGATCTGGGTGGTGAGCTGTTCCTGAATTTGCAAACGACGGGCGAACACATCAACCAGGCGCGCCACCTTAGATAAACCAAGGACTTTGCCGGTGGGGATGTAGGCCACATGACATTTGCCGATGAAGGGCAGCAGGTGGTGTTCGCACAGGGAATACAGTTCAACGTCCTGCACGATCACCATTTCGCTGGATTCTGAGGGAAACAGCGCTTCGTTGACCACGTCTTCTACCGACTGGCTGTAGCCGCGGGTGAGAAACTCGAACGCAGAGGCCGCACGTTTGGGAGTGTCCAGCAGGCCTGGGCGGGACAAGTCCTCACCAATTGCCTCGATAATGCTGGCCCAGTGTTGTTCCATCGCTGATTTCTCCTGTGAGTCGCGGCTGACCCGTGAAAGTGGGGCAGAGATTAACAACCCCTCTTCGGTGAGGCAATTGCGATTCCTACACCGTAAACTAGGCCGATGACACCGTCGCTAGACTCTCAACAAGCCCCCGCGAGCATCGCTGAAGGCATACAAATCTGCGAACAGGCCTTGATTGCGGGCGAGGTGTTCTTCGGGCACGGAACGGATAATGCCTGGGATGAGGCGGTTCAACTGGTTCTGGCTGCCTGTGGGCTGGCGGCTGACAGCGATGCGAGCGTAGCCAATCAGCCGATTGGCGAGCAGCAGTGGCGATGCGTGCAGGCCTGGCTCAAGGCGCGTATACAGGACCGCGTGCCCCTGCCTTACCTGACGGGGCGTGCCTGGTTTGCAGGATTGGCATTCTGCTGTGACGAGCGGGCGCTGGTGCCGCGTTCACCGTTGGCAGAACTGATACTGGACGATTTTCAGCCTTGGTACGCCGGTGCAGGGCCTCACACAATGCTGGATTTATGCTGTGGCGGCGGCAGTATAGGCGTTGCAGCGGCAGTGCATTGCCCCACGCTGCGGGTAGATCTGGCAGATATTGATGAGCGAGCGCTCTCTCTGGCTGAGGAAAACATAGCTCTGCATGATGTCGGTTCCAGGGTGTCGATCATTGCATCGGATCTGTTTGATTCGCTGCCGCCTCGCCAATATGACCTGATCTTGTCTAACCCCCCATATGTGGATGCCCGGGACCTGGTCAGCATGCCGCCTGAGTATCATCGCGAGCCGCCGCGTGGACTGGGCTCCGGCCAGGACGGCCTTGATTTGACACGGCGAATACTGGCGCAAGCGCAGCGCTATCTCTCTGACACTGGTTTGCTGGTGGTCGAGGTCGGGAACAGTTGGGCAGCGCTGGAAACAGCCTATCCCCAGTTTCCCTTCACGTGGATTGAATTTTCTCGTGGTGGGCACGGCGTGTTCGTGATGCAGGCCCGGGAGCTGCAAGAATTCGCGGCAAGCCAGTTGCGATAACCGTATAATGGCTCCTCGAGAAACACGGGGGCACTATGTCCGGTAACACGTTCGGGAAATTGTTTACGGTCACCAGCTTTGGCGAAAGCCATGGCCCGGCGCTTGGCTGTGTCATTGACGGTTGTCCGCCGGGGCTGGAGCTGTCCGCCGCTGACATGCAGGTGGATCTGGATCGCCGTAAACCGGGTAAGAATCGTTTCACGACCCAGCGCCGGGAAGACGATGAAGTGCGCATTCTCTCGGGTGTGTTTGAGGGCAGGACGACGGGCACAGCGATTGGCCTGTTGATTGAAAACACTGACCAGCGCTCTAAAGACTATTCGAACATCAAGGATACCTTTCGGCCTGCCCATGCCGATTACACCTATACCCAGAAGTACGGATTTCGGGATTACCGCGGCGGCGGGCGCTCTTCTGCCAGAGAGACGGCGATGCGGGTTGCCGCCGGTGCCGTGGCTAAAAAGTACCTGCATGAGCGATACGGCATTCTGATTCGCGGTTATCTCGCGCAACTGGGGCCGGTCAAGGCCGAGCAGTTGGTGTGGGAAGAGGTCGAAAACAACCCCTTTTTCTGCCCAGATCCCGACCAGGTAGAACCGATGGCCGAGTACATGGCCGCGCTAAACAAGCGGGGTGATTCCGTTGGTGCGCGCATCAATGTGGTGGCCAGTGGCATGGCGCCAGGGCTGGGAGAGCCTATCTTCGATCGCCTGGACGCCGATATCGCGCATGCAATGATGGGTATCAATGCTGTCAAAGGCGTAGAAATCGGAGCCGGTTTCGCCAGCGTGGAGCAGCAGGGCAGCGAGCACCGGGATCTCCTGACGCCCGAGGGTTTTGTTGGTAACAACGCCGGTGGCGTTCTGGGCGGCATCAGCAGCGGCCAGGATGTGTTGGTCAGCCTTGCGCTCAAGCCCACGTCCAGCATCCGTCAGCCCGGTGCCAGCGTCGACACACAGGGTAAGCCTATTGAGGTTGCCACACATGGTCGTCATGACCCCTGCGTGGGGATTCGTGCCACGCCCATAGCCGAGGCCATGCTGGCCCTGGTATTGATGGACCATGTGCTGCGACATCGGGCCCAGAACGCCGATGTCAGTAGCGACACTCCGGTGATTCCCGGGTCCGCCTCAGCCGCGGAGTAGACTGACCGCATGTCTCGCCAGGCCAGGCGCTATGTACTGCGGATTCTGCTCGGGACGGCGGCACTGGCGGCGCTGGTTTATGTGGCTGCAGACCAATTCGGCATCCCCTGGGGGGAGATCCGGGGTCTGTTTCTAAATACGGTCGCTGTGGCGGCGGTGGTGATTGTGGCCGCGGCCCTGTGTGCTGGCGCGTGGATTGCGCTACGTAAATTGCTGGGTAGTGACGACGACCGTCTTTAGCCGGCCTCGAGCTCAATTTCCAGGGTCAACTGATTGGCCACGTCGTCCAGGGCGTCGCTCAGTGCGTCCAGGGAAAGTCCCTCAGGAATGTCGGCATCGATGCGGGTGTGGAACAGTTGTTCCCCACTCATCGGGGCACTGCTGACCTCACTGTCCATGTTAATGACGTTTACCTGCAGGCTGGCAAGGGTGCCGGTGATTTCACGGACAATGCCTGGTCTGTCAGGCCCCATGGCATTTAGTTTCACGCTGGTGCCCCCTCCAGTGGCGGACCGGGCAACGGTTGGCGTGACGCGAACGCTGATGCCGCTGTCAGCCAGGCCCCTGAGGGAGGATTCAAGTGTGGGTCCCTTGTCTGCGGGCAGTGAAACCAGTAACAAACCGGCAAACTTGCCCCCCAACTGCGAGAGACGGCTTTCGTGCCAATTGCCGCCATTGCTTTCAATCACGCTGGACAGTTGTTCGACAAGACCAGGCCGGTCGTCGCCGATGAAGGTCACGATGTAAGCGGTTGTCACGAAGAGGACTCCACATTCACTGTTGCAGGCCGTATATTAGCGCGCTAACTGACTATGCAGAAGGTGGAACGACATGAAATACCTCGCAATTGTAGTTGCCGCACTGTTGGCTTTACCAGCACAGGCTGACCTCGACTGGGATGCGGCGCTCGGGGGCGATCAGCGCGCCGAATCCAACAGCGTCCGCGACAGCGCCAGGCATCCGCGCGAGACGCTCGAATTTTTCGGGCTGACGCAGGGCATGACGGTGGTGGAATTGGCACCCGGCGGCGGTTGGTACACGGAAATCTTTGCACCGTTGCTGAAAGATAATGGTACCTACTACGCAGCCCATCACGGGCTGAACTCACCGGGTTCCTACTATCGAAACTCTCTGGGTAAATACCTACAAAAGCTTGCTGGCAATGCGGACCTGTATGGCGATGTGATCATTACCCAGATGCAGCCGCCGGCATTGGTGGACGTGGCCCCCGCCGGCACCGCTGACCTGGTGGTTGGTTTTCGCAATGTTCACAGCTGGATGCGTGGTGACACTCTCCAAAGCGTACTCAGGGCGGCCCATGCGTCGCTCAAGCCAGGGGGTAAGCTCGGCATCGTGCAACACAGAGCCAAGCCCGGAACCAGCATAGAGGACATGAAGAGCAGTGGTTACGTCACTGAAGAGTATGTCATCGGGGCTGCAGAAAAGGCCGGTTTCAAGCTTGAGGCTCGCTCCGAAGTGAACGCGAACCCCAAGGACACCGCTGATCATCCAAACGGTGTCTGGAGCCTTCCTCCGTCGCTGAGCGACAGGGACGGCGATAATGCCAGGTATCTCGCTATCGGCGAGAGTGATCGCATGACACTCCTGTTCGTAAAGCCTGCGAGCTGATCGATGGCTCAGTTTGTGCAAGTGCCTCCGGAGCAGCTTTCTCCAGAGGCACTGGGCGGTCTTTTGGAAGAATTTGCCAGCCGCGACGGCACTGACTACGGAGATCGTGAGGTCTCGCTGGAAGACAAGCGCCAGACCCTGCATCGCAAGCTGGTCGGTGGCGAGATCGTCCTGCTCTATGACCTGGATTCTCAGCAGTGGGACCTGGTTGATGCGCCTTCGGCAGCAGAGATCCTGGACAATGGACTGTGAAACATGATCCTGACCATATTCTCGATTGCAGCGGGCTCTACTGCCCGGAACCGGTCATGTTGTTGCACAACAAGATTCGCGACATCCAGGAGGGCGAACTCTTACAGGTGTTGGCGACAGATCCTGCAACGGAGCGGGACATCGCCAAGTTCTGTCATTTCCTGGGTCACGAGTTGGTAGAGCAAGAGGTTCTTGATGGTCAATACACCTACCTGCTCAGAAAGGTCGGTGAAGAAGATTGACGGTGCTCGTGGCCGCGATTGAGCAGACTGCGCATGATTCCGCGACGTTGGAAACTGTCTTCAATGCCTGTTTTCTGGCGTCCGAGAATACCTGCCTGATCGGGGGCGCTGATGAACCCTTCTACCTGCCGGCAGACGCAGAGAGCCCTATCCACCGACTGTTCTATCGAGAGGATTTTTTCGCCAGCGCGCTGCATGAGATTGCGCACTGGTGCATTGCAGGACCATCTCGGCGTCAGCAGCGCGATTTCGGATATTGGTACGAGCCGGAAGGGCGGTCCGCGCAGGCCCAGGCGGCTTTCCTCGGCGTGGAGGCGCGCCCTCAGGCCCTGGAGTACTATCTCAGTGCTGCCTGTGGCTATCGATTTCAGCTAAGCCTGGATAGTTTTGATCCGGACAGTTACGAGGCTATGCGTAAGTTGTTTGCGCAGCGCGTGGTCTCTGAGGCGCAGCAATTGCAATCACGAGGATTACCAGAACGCGCGGCCCGCTTGTGCGAGGCCCTGGCGGCCGAGTTTGAGTCTGGGGTTTGTGTCGCCAATTTGCCGCCGCTGGAAACAGGTCAGCTCCTGTGAGCGACAAACGTGTATACCTGATCGACGCATCGATCTACATTTTTCGCGCCTGGTTCTCGCTACCTGATCGTTGGCACACCGGTGACGGTATGCCGCTGAATGCCGTTTACGGCTACACCGGGTTCCTGCTGGAATTCTTTGAAAGGGTTGGGCTGGATTCCCGGGTTGCTGTGGCCTTTGACGAAAGTCTGGGCAGCTGTTTCCGCAATGACATCTATCCGGACTACAAATCCAGTCGGGCGCTGCCTGACGAGGCGCTGGCTTTTCAGCTGGAAAGCTGTCGCGCGGTGACTGAGTTAGTTGGTCTTGGCTGTTTCGGCGGGCCACGATTTGAAGCGGATGATTACATCGCAGCACTGGCGGCGCTCGCCAATACCGATGGGCAGTTGGTCACCGTTGTCACACGCGATAAGGACCTGGGTCAGATTCTTTCCCGGCCGGGCGATCAGTGGTGGGATTTCGCTGCTGACGTCTGCCTTGACAGTACGGGCTTCCAGCAACGCTTCGGTGTGCAGCCCTCCCAGTTTGCTGACTACCTGGCATTGGTAGGCGACCCGGTCGACGATATACCTGGCGTCAAAGGCGTTGGCCCGAAGACAGCCGCCGCCATTCTCGAACATTTCGATGATCTTGCCGCGCTTGGTGGCTCGCTGGATAAAGTTGCCGAGTTGCCCATCAGGGGCGCGGCGAAGGTGGCCGAGCGGCTTGGTACTGAGTGGTCTCAGGTGATGTTGGCCAGAAAGCTCACGGGGCTTGCCGAGTCGGTGCCGGAGGTTGAGGAGCTGCCGCCGCCGGGAATCCCGCCGGTCGGATTTCGACGCCTTGCTGCCCAATTGTCTGAATGGGGTTTACCGAAGACCCTGCAGGCCCGTTGTTTGAGGCTGGCTGCATGAATATTGTCTGCGACCAGAACCTGGTGGGTATCGACCCGATGCTGATGGGGTTGGGCCGGGTCACCAAGTACGGTGGGCGCGATATTTCGCGGGCGGTACTGGCTGATGCCGATGCATTGCTGGTGCGCTCGATTACCCCGGTCAATGAAGCACTGCTGGCGGGCACGCCGGTTAAATTTGTGGGTACCGCCACCGCGGGTTTCGATCACTTTGATCACTCCTGGCTAGATGAGGCAGGTATCCACTGGGCCAGCGCGCCAGGGTGTAACGCGAACTCGGTGGTGGAGTACGTCCTGTCGGCCATCCTGGCCGTCGATGATTTCTGGGAGCGTCTGGCGGCTGGTGGGCAACTCGGGATCATCGGGTTCGGTCATGTGGGCCGGTTGCTCCTTACCCGAGCCCGGGCCCTGGGTGTCTCCTGCAGGGTTTACGATCCCTGGTTGCCTGATTCCGCGCTGGTAAATGCATCGTCTTTTGAGCAGGTGCTGGCTTCTGATGTTGTTTGCGTTCACGCTTCGCTCACCCGGGAGGCGCCCTGGCCCAGCTTTCATCTGCTCGATGAAGCCAGCCTTGAAGCCGTTCCCAGCGACAGCCTGCTGATCAATGCCAGTCGCGGGCCGGTAGCTAAGGACGTTGCCATGCTGGCTCGGCTCTCCGGTGCCGATGCCCCGGCGGCGGTGCTCGACGTGTGGGAATCAGAGCCCCTTATCAATCCTGAGTTGCTGGCAGTTGCGCGTATCGGCACGCCCCACATCGCCGGACACAGCTATGACGCAAAACTCAACGGTGCTCGCCAGATCGTCACTGCGATGCGCAATGTATTAAAAATGACGATGCCGACCCAATCTGTGGGCGCTGAAGCGCAACCGCGGGTTGAGGTGCCGCCGGGTCTTGAGAAGATTGATGCGCTGCGCCATGTGCTTGGACAGACCTACCGCATCGAAGTGGATGACCTCGCCCTGAGAGATGCACTGGGTGCCGCTTCCCGGGAACATTACCCCGCAGTATTTGATCGACTGCGAACGGACTACCCGGTAAGACGGGAACTGGCCGGTTCCAGGCTGGCCGGAGCAGCAGGAGACGCGGCAACCTCCTGGCTGGCGTCCGCATTTGATTGTGACCTCGAGTTCATTGAGTGACCACCGGACGGCTGGCAATTGGCGTGTTGGTGAATCCGCTCGCTGGCCTGGGCGGGTCGTTGGCCTTGAAGGGCAGCGACGGCGAAACACTTCGAGAGCGTTATAGCGACCTGACCACCGCACAGCGAGATCGCGCGCAGGCGCGAGCCGTGCGGGCGTTGTCTTCACTGCATCCCGTAGCGGACCAGGTTCGGCTGATGTCCTGTAAGGGGGCGATGGGAGAAGACGCGGCGACTGCAGCGGGGCTTCGTTGTGAGCTTATCTACGGTGCTGACTATGTCGGCGGCCTGAGCAGCGCCGAAGACACGCGCTCTGCAGCCCGAGCATTGAAGTCTGCAGGCGCAGATCTGCTGGTATTTGTGGGTGGCGACGGTACGGCCCGAGATGTCTATGACGCGTTGGGCGATCAGTATCCTGTGCTCGGCGTTCCCGCGGGGGTAAAAATGCACTCTGGTGTGTTCGCAGTGTCGCCGGAGGCGGCGGGAGAATTGCTGGTGTCAGTGGTCACCGGGGGATTAGTGGGGCTACAGGCGCAGGAGGTGCGTGATATTGATGAGGCTGCGTTCCGTTCCGGGGTGGTGAAAGCGCGGTTCTACGGTGAGATGTGTGTCCCCGGAGAAGGGAAATATCTGCAGCAGACCAAGATAGGAGGGCGGGAGAGCCCTGAACTGGTGGCAGCGGATATCGCAGACTGGCTGGCCGAGTCGATGCAAGACGGGGTCACCTACCTGGTTGGCCCCGGCTCAACCACCGCTGCGGTGATGGGCGCCCTGCAACTGCCCAATACCTTGCTGGGCGTCGACATCGTCCGCAATCGGGAGCTGTTGGCGGCGGATGTTGATGAGGTCAGCATCCTGAGCTGCCTCGATGATATGCCCGGCGGTGCGCATATCATTGTGACCGCGATCGGTGGCCAGGGCCACGTTTTCGGGCGTGGAAACCAGCAGCTGTCACCCGCGGTCATCAGGCGGGTTGGGGCCGCTAATGTTACCGTGGTGGCTGCCAAATCAAAAATTGCTGAACTCCAGGGCCGACCGTTGCGGGTAGACAGCAACGATCCGGCGCTGGACCAGGCCTTCTCGGGCTTGGTGCGGGTTCTAACTGGCTATGACGATTACATCCTCTACCGCATCGAGGGTGGCGCAGGGGGCGTCTAACCCTTTCTTGGTGGTCAGGAACGCCGCGGCTCTGTAGTAAACTGGCGGGGTTAGCCAATGGGGTCCCGCAAGACGCCAGAACACGGAGAATCGAAGCATGACCAACGTGATCTATCCCACCACTAATTTCAAAGCTACCGAGCAGCTCGTAATTGAGCGCGGCGACGGTATTTACGTGTACGACAGCGACGGCAACCGTTACCTGGAAGGTCTGGCGGGATTGTGGTGCACCTCCTTGGGATATAACAATCGCGAACTCATTGAGACTGCCACCGAGCAAATGAGCCAATTGTCTTACTACCACTCGTTTGGTGGACGGACGCACCCCTCGGTGATGGCGCTGGCTGACAAGCTTCACGACATGGTCCCTGTAGAAAATGCCAAGGTGTTCTTTGGCAATTCCGGCAGTGATGCCAACGACACGCACATCAAACTGCTGCGCTATTACTTTAATGCCATCGGTCGCCCCGAAAAGCGTAAAATCATTACTCGTGAGCGTGCCTATCACGGTGTCACAGTGGCAGCTGGCGCGCTGACCAGCCTGCCGGCGAATCTTGCAAACTTCGACGCACCCATCGACGCGCTCGGCGTGCTGCGCACAGATCACCCGCATTACTATCGAGGCCGGCAGGGCGATGAAACCGAGGCGCAGTTCGTTGACCGAATTGTCGGCAACCTAGAGAAACTGATTATCGCAGAAGGCCCCGATACCATCGCTGCGTTCCTGGCAGAACCCATCACTGGCGCCAGCGGTGTTATTGTTCCGCCGCCGGGCTATTACGAAAAGGTGCGCGATGTTCTGGCGCGCTACGACATTCTGTTCTGGGCAGACGAAGTTATTTGCGGATTCGGCCGCACTGGCGCCGATTTCGGTTCCACCGCGATGAATATCGGTCGCCCAGACATGATGACGCTGGCAAAGCAGCTCTCCTCCGCTTATGTCCCTATCGGCGCTTCGGTTATTCGTGGCGACATGTATGACGCCATGATCGAGCCGGTAGCCGATGTGGGTGTGTTTGGCCACGGCTACACTTACTCTGGGCATCCACTGGGCTGCGCCGTGGCGCTGAAAACCCTCGAAATCTACGAGCGAGACAGTCTCTTCGCACACGCCGCCAAAGTGGGCGAGTATATGCAGCGAAAACTTGCTCCGCTGGCAGAGCACGACCTCGTGGGCGAAGTCCGTGGGAGAGGGCTAATCGCCGCCGTTGAAATCGTGGCGGACAAAAATACCGGTGAAGCTCTGCCACCGTCTGCCGTGGCGCATCTGCAACAGGCCTGTCTGGACAACGGCCTGATCGGACGCCCGGTGGCCGGAACATCGTTTGCGCTGTGTCCGCCACTGATCATCACGGAAGAGCAGGTCGACGAAATGGTGGAAGCGCTGTGCAATGGGTTAGACAAAACCCTGGAGCAGCTGCGTAGCGAAGGACTGATTGCCGCGTAGCGGTCAGGCTTGGCGTAATTGTGATATTTGCTCGCTGCGCTTACACCCGATAGCGCGAGACGCGATGAGGTAGGGAAGATGAAAGATGACGAATTGTGGCGAGACAAACTGACACCTGAGGAATTCCAGGTTTGCCGCAAGAAGGGTACAGAAAGGCCTTTCACCGGAGAATACTGGGACTGCGAGAAAGACGGTGTTTACAACTGCCGGTGTTGTGGTGAGCCCCTGTTTCTTTCGGACACCAAATTTGATGCAGGCTGCGGCTGGCCCAGCTTTTTTCAACCAGCCGACTCGGAAGTGATCGAAGAGCAGCGGGATATGTCTCACGGCATGATTCGAACAGAGGTCATGTGCAAGAAGTGCGGTTCTCACCTAGGTCATGTTTTCCCTGACGGACCAGCGCCCACGGGCATGCGTTATTGCATCAATAGCCTGTCGATTAAGCTGGACGAAGAGAAAGGTAATTAGAGCGGCAAGGTGCATGAGGAGTTGGAGCGGGAAACCGGGTTCGAACCGGCGACCTCAACCTTGGCAAGGTTGCGCTCTACCAACTGAGCTATTCCCGCGTCCTTTGCTTTTATACCGCTGCCGCGGTTGAAAATGGCGTCCCCTAGGGGGTTCGAACCCCTGTTCCCGCCGTGAAAGGGCGGTGTCCTAGGCCACTAGACGAAGGGGACGCTGAGGTCTCTTTCGAGAGGCGCGCATTGTAGGTATCTGTCGGTGGGGCGTCAAGCCTTTTAAGCGCATCCGATACGACTTTTTTTACTGTAACTTCAGCAGCTTAGCGCGTGCCGCGCCGAGATCCAGCTGTTCGCCCCTGGCCGTCGCTTCAAGCCGCAGAGTGTCGAGTTTCTGGAACGTATCTATCTCTGGATCGGCGAGGAAATGCAGGCAATTGCCGCCCAGGAACCAGAGCAGATCCCTCGGGAAAGAAGGCGCAAAATCGGGGTAGGTAATAAAGAGTCGCTCCACCAGGCCTGGTCCGTCGGTGTAGAGATCCAGTTCGCTCCCGGCCAGTGCGGAGAAACTGTCGGACAGGTCGCGCAGAGAATCCTCTGGCGGGAGAAACTCGGTTCGCTTATGCAGCGTTGCGGCAAATTCTGTTAGCAGCGCTCGGCAGTGGCTCAGGTAGCTAGCGTCATCCATGGTTCAGTCGTTTGAGTTCTCGAATGCAGGTACAATGTCGCGCTCTCAGCCAGCCCGACTCTGCGAATGATACCAGCACTCGAAATCGAGAACCTCCACAAGGTCTACGACAACACCTTTGAGGCTCTCAAGGGTATAAGCCTAACCGTGCAGGAAGGCGACTTCTTCGCGCTTCTCGGTCCCAACGGTGCCGGCAAGTCAACGACTATCGGCATTATCTGTTCGCTGGTCGCGAAAACGGGTGGCGTTGTTCGAGTGCATGGCATTGATATTGACGAGGACTTTCCGGCAGCCAAGAAGTTTATCGGTATCGTTCCGCAGGAATTCAATTTCAATCAGTTCGAGAAGACCTACGATATCGTGGTCAACCAGGCCGGTTACTACGGACTGCCCCAGTCACTGGCCAAAGAGCGCGCTGAGAAGTACCTGAAGGCACTGGGGCTGTGGGATAAGCGGGATGTGATGTCCCGTATGCTTTCCGGCGGCATGAAACGCCGGCTGATGATTGCCCGAGCGCTGGTGCATGAGCCACGGCTGCTGATCCTGGATGAGCCTACCGCAGGGGTCGACATCGAGATGCGACGCTCCATGTGGGAGTTTCTGCAGAAGATCAATGCCGAGGGCACCACGATTATCCTCACCACCCATTACCTCGAGGAAGCCGAAGCGCTGTGCAGGCATATCGCCATTATCAATAATGGTGAAATCGTAGAGAACAGCTCTATTCGTGACCTCCTGCGCCAGCTGCACCGTGAGGTCTTCATTCTCGACAGTGTAGAGGCTCTACCCGAGAACATTGTTGTGGAAGAATTTGTTACCCGTCGAATGGATGATCACACCCTGGAGGTGGAAGTCGAGAACGGGCAGCACATCAATGATGTCTTTAACCAATTGGGTAAGTTGGACATCCATATTTCGAGCATGCGCAATCGGGCCAACCGGCTGGAGGAAATGTTCGTCAATCTGGTGGAGAGCGCCGCATGAGCCTCCAGGAGCAGTACATCGCATTCATGACGATTCTCCGTAAGGAGATTCGTCGGTACCTGCGCATCTGGACCCAAACCCTGCTGCCGTCGGCGATCACCATGTCTCTGTATTTTGTCATATTCGGCTCGCTGATCGGTTCTCGCATCGGTGAAATGGGCGGCTTCACCTACATGCAGTTCGTGGTGCCCGGTCTGATTATGATGGCCATCGTGACCAACAGTTACTCCAATGTGGTGTCGTCTTTCTTCGGATCGAAGTTCAATCATAGCGTTGAAGAATTGCTGGTGTCGCCCACACCCAACTATATTATTTTGATGGGCTACGTGATCGGCGGTGTTACTCGCGGCCTGCTCGTTGCGGTGATCGTAACAACCGTGTCGCTGTTCTTTACCAACCTCGCCATCTACAACCTGTTTATTGTGGTGCTGGTGGTGCTGATGACGTCCATTTTGTTTGCTTTAGCGGGCTTTATTAACGCCGTTTACGCCAACAGTTTTGATGACATTTCGATAGTGCCCACCTTTGTGCTGACGCCACTCATTTACCTTGGCGGTGTTTTTTACTCCATGGATCTCCTTCCTGATTTCTGGGCCGGCGTATCAAAACTGAATCCGTTGGTGTACGTGGTTAACGCCTTTCGCTATGGCGTGCTGGGTGTTTCAGATGTCAGCCTGGGATTCGCGCTGGGTATGATCGCGGTGTTCACCGTGGTTGCGTTCGCGTACAGCATGCATCTCCTGA
>Ga0213866_10001991_pt1 | contig 14789 bp, 3 predicted proteins | sample PICome_11_FD_160079 | JGI IMG/M metagenome (GOLD analysis project Ga0213866, IMG submission 160079) | Coastal seawater microbial communities near Pivers Island, North Carolina, United States - PICO284 | ecosystem: Environmental > Aquatic > Marine > Coastal | place: USA: North Carolina...
GACCAACTGGACCTACAGGACCTACTGGACAACAAGGTTTAGATGGAAATTCATCAGTGTGGAATTATGCACCTAGTCCTACTATACCAGATCCAGGTAATTTTTATACAGTTGACGCATCATATAGTTCATTAACTACTTTAAATATAAATTATGTAGATGATTTAAGTGCAAATTTACAAAATTGGTTAGAACATATTGAAGCTGAAAATATATTAAAAATAAGAAGAATAGATGATTACACTGATTATGCTTTTTATATTGTAAGAGGAAATACAAGTATTGGAACAGGAACAGGAACAGGGGTTAATTTAACTGTGGAATATTTAAGTGAGGGAACAAAAAACTTATTATCCAATGGATTATATAGTATTGGTTATATTCCTGATGGATCTACAGGACCAACGGGACCCACTGGCCCTACTGGACCGACTGGACCCACTGGACCTACTGGACCAACTGGCCCTACTGGCCCTACGGGACCTACTGGACCCACTGGACCTACTGGACCAACTGGCCCTACTGGCCCTACGGGACCTACGGGACCTACGGGACCTACGGGACCAACTGGACCTACTGGCCCTACTGGACCTACTGGCCCTACGGGACCTACGGGACCTACGGGACCTACTGGCCCTACGGGACCAACTGGACCTACGGGACCTACTGGCCCTACGGGACCTACGGGACCTACTGGCCCTACGGGACCTACTGGACCCACTGGCCCTACTGGACCGACTGGACCTACGGGACCTACTGGACCTACTGGACCTACTGGCCCTACGGGACCTACGGGACCTACGGGACCTACGGGACCCACTGGACCTACTGGACCTACTGGTCCTACTGGCCCTACGGGACCTACTGGACCAACTGGACCAACTGGACCTACTGGTCCTACGGGACCAACTGGACCTACAGGACCTACGGGACCAACTGGCCCTACGGGACCTACGGGACCTACTGGACCTACGGGACCCACTGGACCAACTGGACCTACTGGCCCTACGGGACCAACCGGACCTACTGGACCTACTGGAACTACTGGCCCTACTGGACCAACGGGACCTACAGGACCAAGTGGACCTACAGGACCAACGGGAACTTTCGGACAAGATGGAAATTCATCAGTATGGAATTATTCAACAGTAGGTTTTGGAAATGATCCTTCTGCTGGATTTTTTTTAACAGGTAGTAATTTATCCACCACAGAACTATCATACAACTCAATTAATTATATTAAAATAAATCATACTGATGATTTAAGTGCAAATTTAACACCTTGGTTAAATTATATTCGAATAAATGACATAATAAAAATTAAAAGAGTAGATGATTATACTGATTATTCTTTTTACATAGTAAATAATAATTCTTCTATAACAGGTGGAAGTGGAATTATATTAGATATTAGTTATGTAGGTGGTGGTTTAACAACTGAATTATCAGAAGGACTATACACTATTGGATATGTTACCAGTGGACCTACCGGTGTTGCTGGTGGAGCAGGAAGAGATGGAAATAGTAGTGGAACAATATATTATTTTCAAAATGAAACCGAATCAGATATATCGGGAATAGATGTGATGAATAGAGATGCTGATGTAAGCACACAAACGAGTCAAAGTATAGAATTAAGTGGAACTACGACAGATATATCGTTTTCTAATTTTTTCATAACTCCTTTAAATGATCCAGGAGCAGTAGCTATAAATGCTGGATTTTGGTTATTTAATATTTGGGCAGATCTAAGCAATTCATTATCAGGAGGCGAAGAAGCTTATATTTATGCTAAAATTTATAATACTGATGCTAGTGGTAATGAAAAATCTTTGATAGCAGATAATTCAGCTAATCCAATATCAATAGATAGCTCAAATATAAGTGTTTATACTTGGGATGAAGAAATAGCCCGAACAGATATAAGTTTAAATGATAGAATAAAAGTAGAATTTTGGGGAAGAGGAACAGTAGCAGCGGAAAATAAAATTAATTTGTATTACAAAAACGGCACAGTTAGTTTCTTACAAACCAATTTTCCTTCTGGAATATTAGGAGACACTGGTTCAACAGGTCCAGCAGGTCCAGAAGGGTCAGGTGGTGTAAATTTACAATATGTTTACAAAAGTAGTGGATTTTCCAGTGATACACAAACTACAGTTGCAAATACAGACCCAAATGGTCTAGGTTTTAATCATTATGACGCTGCTTCGAGTGGATATATTTTATCTATTACTCCTCAAAATATTGATAGTAGAGTAAAAGTTCAATTTAATGTAAAATATAGAGCTAGTTTTGCGGTAAATGAAAAATTAACATTAGGAGTAGCAAGACAAATAGGTGGAGGAGCATATGAAGTAGTAGGAAGAGATGAGTTATTGGGAACAAGCACAGGAACAGATAGTTATGATGTATATAATTTTCATTTTATGGACTTTCCAAATACTCTAAGTGATGTGTCTTACTCATTATTTTATCAATTACAAAATACTTCTATTCAACCACTTGGGATAATCCATGATGCTAGTTATTCAGCGAATAACATCATATTGGAAGAATATTATGGAGCAGGTATAGCTGGTCAAGGATTTACTGGACCTACTGGACCCGCTTATCCAGGTGTAGTTATGGCATATCAATTTAAAAATTCTGGTTTTACGGATGCTTCTCAAAATGCTCCATCTTTAAATATTCCATTTGATGGAGTTGATATAAGTGGATATAGTGCAGCTTCAGAAGGATATATATTATCTATTAAACCACAAAGAGCATCAAGTAAAGTGAAAGCACAGTTTATGGTAAAATATACTTGTAGTGACAGTGTTGATAATAGATTGAATTTAGGTGTAGCCTATACTACTGATGGAACAAATTATACATTATTAGGTCAAGATTTATTATTAGGAAGTTATAATTCAGGAGGACCATTAAATAATACTTATACATTCAACTTTTTACATAGTCCAAATACTACCAATGATGTAAGTTATGTAATGTTTTATCAACCTGATGGTTCTAGTTTCGCTTCTCCTGTAGGATTAGTTGCCGATCCATCTTCAGCGAATTGTATTATTTTGGAGGAATATAATGAAAATCAAAGCGGAGCAGTAGGATTTACAGGACCATCAGGACCTACAGGAGTAAGCCCTAATGTGTATTTACAATATGTTTATAAAAACTCCGATCAATTAGGTGGTAATGATTTAAATTTTTCCCCAGTTGGAAGTGATATTAGTGCGTCAAATTACTTTATTGATATATCCATGAATTCTATTAGTAACAAGGTATTAACCAATTTTAAATGGAAATATAAAACAAGCGAAGCAGTAAATACATTATTAACTTTTAAGGTTAAGAGAGCAGGATCTCCTTATTTGGATGCTTCTTTTGAAGAAATTTATAGTGATACATTATTAGGAAGTTCAAACGCAGGAGCACCATTAATTAATACTTATACAGCTAGTTTCATTGATAATCCAGGTGTAATTGATCCAAGATATCAAATTTATTATCAAATTTATGATCCATCTGGTAACTTAGGAACAGATACAATTGGTATATTAGATTCAAGTGGTAATAATTTAATTTTAACAGAATTATTAGGTAGTGGTGGTGTAGGAACTTTTGCTGGTTTTACAGGTCCAACTGGTCAACGAGGATTTCCCGGTGTTGATATGGTGTTCACTACAGATATGAGTTCAAATACAAGTATTAGTGCTAGCGGAAGCGCTCCTTTTCCTGGATTACCCTCATTATTTTGTTATGATTTGAGTGGAGATGGATATACAATTTCAAAAACGCCAAATGATATAAATAGTAAGTTAAAATTGGACTTCAAAGTGAAATATCAAACATCAACCAATCCAAATGAGAGAATAACAATTGGAGTAGTTTATAAAATAGCTGGTGATCCTAGTTATAACTTATTAGGACAAGATACATTATTAGGTCAAACATTGGCAACTTCTAATCAAGATGTTTATAATTTTAATTTTGTTCATGAACCAAATACAAGTAATAATGTGACATATACAATGTTTTATCAACCTGAAACTGGAACTAGCTCAGCAGTAGGAGTAATAGGAGATGCTAGTGCTTCTAATTGTTTAGTCATTGAAGATTATTTACCTTTTTCTGCTTTTGGAGGAGTAACTGGACCGACTGGCACATATGGACCAACGGGGCCACCAGCTTTATTAATTTCATATGAATATAAAAATAGTAATTTGGGAACAGACATTTCGGATAATGCCGGTCCTTATATTGATGCTACCAATTATAATCTTTCTATTACACCTAGTCATCCAAGTAATAAAATAAGAGTTGTGTTTAGAAATAAATATATCACTTCCCCACAACCAAGAACTTTTATGAATTTCCGCATTATGTTTGATATTGATGGAGGGGGATATACTGAATTCTGTAGTGATACTGGTTTAGGATATAATAATGCATTAGCAGTGAGTCCTGATCCTGTTACTGATATTTACATAGTAGACAAAATTCATGCTCCAGATTCAAGTGGAACAATTACTTATAAATTACAATATCAAATAGACGCTAGTGGAGGAGATGTAACTACAACAGATATATCCTTAGGAGTATTAGAGTCAAGTGGAAATTCAATAATATTGGAGGAATTGGCTTTTTCAGGAACAAATGCTTTACCACAATGGACAGTGGGAGATTCAAATAGTTTATATTATGACGATGGAAATATAGGAATAGGAACAACAGGTAATTCAAATTATTTGTTAGATGTTTCAGGAAATATTAATGCTAATAACTATTTTTCTAATTCTGTTTCTGCTATACAGATACCAGCTGATACTTCTGATAATAGGCCTATAAATCCATTAGGAGGATATTTAAGATATAATACAACTACTCATGTATTAGAATATTATGATGGAAGTGCAAATGTTTGGAAAACAATAACATCAACATAGATTTATTAATAAAATTTAGAATAATATTTTAAAATATAGGAAATAAAGTATTAAAATATTATTTAATTATTATATAAATGTCTTATAGTAATTACAAGAAATACAATCAATATATAACATGTTGTAAACCAATAGGAGGAACAGGACCTACAGGACCACAAGGACAAAAAGGTGGTGTTGGACCCATAGGACCAACAGGTATTCCAGGTTTAACTGGTTCTACTGGACCCAGTGTAGCTGGTGGAACAGGTTCTACAGGTCCTACAGGTTTAGCAGGTATTCAAGGAGATAGATATAAGACAGAAACGATTAGTCAAAGTTCTTATCAACCATTTTCTCCTACTCCATCATTAGGGGGAAATGCTGCTTGTTATGTTGAACCAGACTTGGCTTATACTCCAGGTCAAGGAGTTGTAATTCAATCGAATACTGATCCTAATGCGCAATTTCAAGCCAGAGTTTCAACTTACAATGAAACAACTGGATTTATGGAATTAATTCAAATAAGTAATCTTTCTGGAACATGGACCTCTGGTTTAAATATAGAATCAACTGTTAATTTATCTGGTATAGATGGACCACAAGGACCCACAGGTCCTACAGGAGTAACAGGACCGACAGGTGCTCCAGGAATTAATGTTCAATATACTTATAAAAATTCAGGATTTAGTAATGATTTTCAAACTTCCCCATCACTAGTAGCTCCTTTTTCGGGATTACCAACTTTGTTGGCTTATGATGCCTCCGGAGGAAATTATTTTCATGATATAACTCCTACTGATGGATTTAGTAAAATAAAAGTTCAATTTCAAGTAAAATATAAATGTAGTAATCAAGCTAATAATAGATTAACAGTAGGAATTGTATATAAAATAGATGGTGATATTAGCTATAACTTATTAGGACAGGATACCTTTATTGGAACTGGAACTGGTTCCACATTCGAAGATGCTTATATGTTTAATTTTATTCATGCCCCTAATACAACCAATAAAATAACTTATTACTTATTTTATCAATTAGAAGGAACTTCGGTATTTAATTGTGGAATTGTAGCAAATAGTAATAGTGCAAATTGTATAATTTTAGAAGAATATTTAGGTTCTGGAACAGCTAATCAAGGTTCCACTGGTTCGACTGGTCCTACTGGACCAACGGGTAGCACCGGAACTACTGGGCCTCCAGGTGTAAATACTCAGTATACTTTTAAAGCTCAGGGGTTTATAACTGATACTCAATCTTCCCCTTCTATAAATGACCCGTTTGGATTAGGATTTAATGCTTATGATGCTTCTGGAAGTGGCTATCTATTAGGTATTAAACCTAGTAGAAGTGACAGTAATGTAAAGATTCAATTTAAAACAAAATATCTATGTAGTGACAATGCGTCCAATAGATTAACATTGGGAGTAGTTAGATATAATGATGCAAGTTATACTTTAATTGGAACTGATACCTTACTAGGAACAAATACATCCTCGAATCCTTTACAAGATACATACATGTTTAATTTTATGGATTCTCCTAATACTACATCTGATTGTTCTTATAGCATATTTTATCAATTAGAAGGGAGTGGTTTTAATGCAGGGTTAATAGGAGATCCAAGTGCGTCTAATTGTTTAATATTAGAAGAATATAATGGCACTGGTGTAGCTGGGTTTGGATTTACGGGCCCAACAGGTTTAGGTGCTACAGGAAATACAGGCCCAACTGGTCCCACTGGTCCAGAAGGACCAACAGGATTAGGAGCAACTGGTCCAACTGGAGCAGGAATTCCTGGAGTAGTGGTTCAATATGTTTATAATAATGATCTATCTGGTAATGTGAATAATCAACTGTCAGGTATAAGTGGCACTGATATTAGTGGAGCCAATTATTTTGTGGATATTTCTCTCAATGCTCTTGAAAGTAGAGTATACATAAATTATAAAGTAAAATATAAAACAAGCGCTTCCTCTAATTCCTCTTTAGACTTAATTATAAAAAGAGCAACATCAGCGGATTCTTTTACAAGTTTTACAGAAGTGTTTAGAGATACTGTATTAGGTAATAGTTTAACCAATACACCTTTAATTGATTCCTATACAACAAATTACATTGATTCTCCAAATAATAATACCGATGTATTAAGATATCAAGTCTTTTATTCTATAAATGATCCATCTAGTAACTTAGGAACTGATACAATGGGATTATTGGGATCGACTGGAAATAATTTAATTTTACAAGAATTAGTTGGAAGTGGTGGATTAGCCGGTTCTACGGGTTCTACAGGAGCAGCAGGGGTAAATATACAATATGTTTACAAATCGAATGAAAATTTTACATTTGAATCGGATTTTAATACTAATCCATCAGTTTCAGCTCCTTATAGTGGTTTGCTATCTCTGTTAGCTTATGATGCCAGTGGATATGATTTACAAATAACTCCACAATCCAATTTAAGTAAGGTAAAAGTTCAATACCAGGTTAAATATACTTGTGGAGATAGTGCTGCTGATAGAATAAAATTAGGAATAGTTTACAATATTAGTGGAGGAAATTACTTATTATTGGCACAAGATATTTCTATGGGTCCTTTTAATGCTACTGCTCCTTTTAATGGAATTTATAATTTTAATATGATTCATTCTCCTAATACAACTCAAACAGTTACTTACAAATTATTTTATCAACTAGAATCAGCTTCTACAGGTCCAGTAGGAATTATAGCAGATGATTTAACCGCTAATAGTATAATATTAGAAGAATATTTGGGTAGTGGAACTGCTAATCAAGGTAATACGGGGCCTACTGGTACTATTGGTATCCCAGGTGTTATTGTTCAATATAAATATAATATAGATTTATCAAATAATAATTTAAGTAATAGCACTATTGGAGATATAAGTGCTTCAAATTATTATGTAGATATATCAGGATCAGCGGTAGAAAGTAAATTTTTATTAAATTTTAAAACAAAATATCAAACAAGTTATGCTGTAAATACATTATTAAGTTTTATTGTAAAACGAGCACCCTCACCTTTTTATGATGGTTCTTTTACAGAGGTTTTTAGGGATACATTATTAGGAAGCTCAAATGCGGGAGCACCATTAATAGATACATATACAAGTAGTTATGTCGATAGTCCTAATTCTACAGACTTATTACGATATCAATTATTTTATGAGGTATCTGATCCATCTGGTAATTTGGGTAGCGATGAAATAGGAATATTGGGGTCAAGTGGAAATAGTATAATAATACAAGAATTATTAGGCTCAGGAACAGCTAATTTAGGAGCAACTGGGCCAACTGGTCCCAGAGGAGAAGATGCTTCTGGAGGTTTATTAATAGCTTATCAGTTTAAAAATTCAGGACTTTTATCAGATTTATCGAATACCAGAAATGTAGTGATTGATGCTAATGGATACAATTTGGATATAACACCATCTAGAACAGATAGTAATATTAATGTAATGTTTAGGACATTAATCAAGAGTTCAGATGAACCCTATAGTAGATTAAATATATTTGTTAGTTATGATATTAGTAATTCAGGAACTTATATTCCATTATGTAGTGATAGTTTAATAGGTTTTACAAATAAATTGGCCTTAGCTCCAGATCCATTAACAAGTATTTATACTTTGAATACAATTCATAATCCAAATACAACTGCCAATGTGAATTATAAATTATCCTATAGTATTGAAGCGAGTGGAGCCGATATTTCAACCAATATTCCAATTGGTATATTAGAATCTTCTGCAAATAGTATTATATTAGAAGAATTAAATGGAGCAGGAACAACAGCAACGCCTTTATGGAATGTAGGATCAGGAAATACAGTTTATTATAATTCTGGTTCAGTAGGAATAGGTAAAAATGTAGTTGATACAAATTATATATTAGATGTAAGTGGAGATGTAAAAGTAAATGGAACACTAGATATGTCATGTAATAATGTATTAGATGTATCTTCAATTACATGGTGTAACGGTATGGACTTTTCAAATGTAGATATAAGTTTGGGAAGTATACCTATTACACAAGAGGGATTTGTAGATGTATATTTGAATGGAACATTATATAAATTAGCTTTATATCAAGCATAAATTAAGTTAAAATAGTAATATAAAAAAAAATTTAAATTATAAAATGAGTCAAATTTATAATTTAAATAATTTAGAGGATAATAAAAAATGTTATGGCTCTATAGAAAAAATTAAAGAAAATACATTAAAAAGAATCATGGAAGGGGAAGACAATAAACATGTTCATACACTAATGACATATTGTGCTGTTCATCATTTAGATGAAGCTTTAAAACATCATAATGTATGGGAAGGTTATAGTCTTCAAATAGAAGAAAAAGCCAAAACATTAGTAGAATTAGTGAGAAAATATAAACCAAAAAATATATTAGAAATAGGTTTTAATGGAGGTCATAGTAGTTTGTTATTTCTAATAAATAGTTCTGCCAAAATAACTAGTTTTGATTTAGGATCCAATAAATATGTAGATGATGGAAAAAATCATATTGATAAATATTATTCATCTAGACATAAATTAATTAAAGGTAATAGTTTAAATACCATACCCAAATTTAAATTAGAAAATAATGAAAAATTTGATATGATTTTTATTGATGGTGGTCACGAATATAATACGGCTATTGGTGATTTAAAAAATTGTTTAGAATTAGCCCATAAAAATACTATAGTTATATTAGATGATGTAGTTAGAAAATCAGGATGGGAGAAGCATTATACTACAGGTCCTACAAAAGCCTGGGATGATTTAAAGAGGGAATCAAAAATAAATGAATTAGGTCAAGAAGATTATGAACCTGGTCATGGAATGAGTTGGGGTAAATATAATTTTTTGGATGAAAATCAGGTTATATTAAATAAGTATAAAAATAAAAATAAGAAACAAATGATAGAAACAATCGTTCAATTATATCATCAAAGAAATGTGAAAGATTTGGCATTATTAGGAGATTTATATATTGATTATTTTAATGATATTGAAGATAAAGATTTAAGATTAACCTATTTTTTTAATGGTTTTGCTCATCAAACATTAAATAATCATCAACAAGCCAAAAATAGGTATGAATATACGTTAAATATGAAAGATTTAGAGGCAGAAATTAAAGGATGGATTTATGGAAACTTGGGACCAATGTATGGTAAAAATTCTGCTTCCATACCCAAAATTATACATTTACTTTATTTTGGAGAAACTCCATTTTTCAATTTCCAATATAAATGTGTCAAGTCTATGATTGAACATATGCCCAATTATCAAATAATTATTTATAATAATAAACAACCAGTAAATAATAAGTATTGGGATGCTTTAATGAAAGAGAGAAATATAACAATTAAAAATATTGTTGTTCCAGAATTTTATGATGGATTTGAATTAAAACATTTTCAATATAAAGCCGATGTGGTAAGATTAGAATTATTATATGAATATGGTGGTGTTTATTTGGATTTAGATATGTTCATAGTAAAAAATTTTGAAAAGGTTATTAATTCTGGTAAAGATTTATATTTATCCAAAGAAGGAAAAAAAGAGGGCTTAATTAATGCTTTTATTGCTTGTAAACCTAAAAATGAGTTTTTAAAAATTTGGTTAGATAATTTTAAATCAGGGTTACGAATGAATAATTGGGCTTATCATATTCGTGATACAAATCGTCTTTTATTAGAGAGAAATAAACATTATTTATTAAAATATAATATTCAAATATTAGAACATGAAAATTTTATGCCTTTTTTATGGAATGAGCGAGATAAATTTGTTAATATTGCTAATCATAAATTTGAAGATCATAATTATGGAGTTCATTTATATGAAACCATTTTAAAGGATGTTTTAATTAATAACCAATTTTTTGAAATGTTGGAAGAAGAAAAATTACAATATTATCATAATTTTAAAAATGACCAATTCTTAAATGAATATGTTTTTAAAAATAAACAAAATGGATGTTTTATTGAATTAGGAGCTACTGATGGTATAGAAAATTCTCAAGGTTATTTTTTTGAAAAACATAAAGGTTGGGATGGATTAGCCATTGAACCATGTAGATACAATAAAAATGATTTACAAAAAAATAGAAAAAGACCCATTTTTTATGCTGTTGGTAATCAGGATAATTGTTCAAAAACTTTTATTGAATATACTTGCCGTGAATTGAGTGGTATTAAAGAAAAAATAGATGAAAAGCGAAAAATTGATAAAATTAATGCTTATGTAGCAGGAAGTTATGAAGTGGAAATGATCACTTTATTAAATTTGTTATATAAACAACAAATGCCAAAAGTAATTGATTTTTGTGGAATGGATGTAGAAGGGAGTGAATTAGATATATTGAAACATTATTTTAATAATAATAAAAAATTTTTGATACAATGTTTTAGTGTAGAAACGAATGGAGATGAGAATTATAGAGAGATTAAATCTTTATTATTAAAAAATGGTTATTATGAAATTATTAATCCATATTTAAAAGAAATTCGATTCCAAGGGAGAGAAATTACTTGGGAAAAATATTTTATTCACAAATCTCTCTATTCGTCTATTGAACCTTCTATTTTACATAAAGAATCTATTATTCGTGAATTACCTTCTGAACGAGTTGTTTTATGTTTGGAGGAAGCCCCTGATAAAATGAATCAAGTCATTGAACATTTATCTGACAAACAATTAACTACTACTGTATTTCAAAATAATGTTCATGAAAATCCTGTTATTGGATGTATCGAATCCCACATTAAAGCGATTGAATATGCCAAATTAAATCAATTGGATTGTATTTTAGTCTTTGAAGATGATATTTTAATTCTCGATAAAATAGAAGAATTAAATATTACTTCTTTGCCTGATCAATGGGATATGCTTTATTTTGGTGGTATTCTTACCAAAATGCTTCAAAAAAATGATAAATGGGTTCGGGGAACTATTTGGTGTAATCATGCCTACATTGTTCCAAACCATATGTATGATATAATTTTAAAAAAAATGGCTACATTCGATAAAAAAGAGTTGGGAGAGAAGAAACAGAATATAGATTGGTTTTATACGACGCAAATACATCCCGAATATCAGTGTTGGTTGGCAATAGAACAGCCGATAATACAGAGAGAGAGTTATAGTATGATAGATAAGAAGGTAAAATGGGGAAATAATTTTGATTGGGATACATTTACAATGAAAAATATTTAATAATATTTTATATGATTTGGTGTAAAATATTATTTAAGGATTTTTTTTAAATAAATTAAACATGGTAAGATGGGATTCTTACTATTAAAATTCCACAACCTCCATTACCACCTCTCTTGACTGCTTGCCCACCGTTTATATTACTGCCTGATCCTCCTCCTCCTCCAGTTCCTCTTCCACCATCTCCTCCATCAGAAGGAGAATTAGTACTACCACCACCATAATTTCCATTTCCTCCTCCATATGCACCAGTTTGTCCTGCTGAAGTGGACCCACCACCACCACTTCCTCCATTCTTTCCACCTAATCCATATAGTTTGGGATATGTTCCTGTTGATGTTGAGTTTTGTGTAGACCCTCCACCACCTCCTCCAAAATATAATACATTACTATTTCCTTTTATATAACTAGTTAAACCCGCTCCTCCATCTCCTGCTGTTTCATTATCTGGTGATGTCTGTCCGACTGCCCCAACTCCTCCTCCCCCTCCAGACCCAAATAAACCAGTATATTCAATATTACCACCACCATTATAACCTTGACAAGCTGTGCCTAATCCACCTATGGCAGTGCTGTTCTGTCCTCTTGATCCACCTCCACACCCTCCATTACCAGGAGATGTGGCGTTAACCTGGTTCTGGCCTCCATGTCCTCCACCTAAAACAGAAATAGACCCAAACTCAGAATTACTTCCATCCAATACAATGCCATCAAGTCCTCCACCCTCACTTCCCGCTCCAACTAATACAGTATAATTTGTATTAGCAGTAAAACTAAGTTTACTTGGATAAAGACATCCTCCTCCAGATGTTCCTTGATCAGTGTTATAAGAGGTTTTAGCTCCTCCTGCTCCACCACCACCACTATTATACCATGCTCCAGTTGCTCCTCCTCCTGCAACTATGAGATAGTCCATTTCACTACCATTACTATTATAATTAACACTTAAAGTACCATTCAAATTAATTCCCCTTTGAGTTGAGGATGTTTTATCATAAATAGCGACTATTGTAAATCCATTTATAACAGGTGTTGGCACATTATCATTATTACTATCAACATAATAAGTTTCTACATTATTACTAGAGATAGTATTTACTGTTATTACAGATAGTCCTAATACTTTAAATGTAAAATTACCTAATGTAAAACCTTGATTTTGATCTGTAACTTTAGCTGTAAAATTATAATTAGCAGCACTTAACCCAGAGGCATCACCTACTATGGCACCAGAAGATTCAATGGTTAAAGCATTCGATGTATTTGCAGATAAATCGGTTGATGAAATAGTTAGAGTATGACCTCCAGTGTCCACAGCACTTAAATCTAATTGCCCTGTTAAATTTCCTGTCCCTTCTCCAATTTCGGCATAAACAGTAGGAGATTGAGCAGTAGTAAATGTAGGAACCTCATTCCAAAATAAAGCATTTCCTAGAGTATTGCTTAAAGAAGATTGATTTGTAACTTTTACTGAAAAAGGGTATAAACTACTTAAATCCCTCATAGTATTAGAAATAACAGCTGTAATTGAACTTTCTGAATTATAAGTTTGCGATTGAGCTGAAATAACTTGACTATTGACATCACTTATAAATTGAACAAAAGGATTAATTGAAAAATTGCTTCCTATTATATTAATTGAATTATCAGAAATAGTATTTTGAACATATTGTGGTGTGATTGAAGAAATGGAAGGAGATTGTTGTGATACAGCCAACCAATTTGTTCCATTATAATATTCAAAAATATTCTCAGTAGTATTATATCTTAGCATCCCAGCTTCAGCAGAAACAGGTCGTTCATTGGAAACACCAAACGGCATTAGCATAGCTCCTTTTTCAGAACAAGTTAAATTTAATACATTCGCACCTGAATTTGAATAACCAATAAGATTAAATTGCGACATTATATAATAATACTTCAAAAAATATTATTATAAAATAATTCAATTATGTAAAAATAAATTTTCCCAATAATCCAAATACAACTTATTAAAATTATATTTTCTCTCTTTTAATTCTTTATATTTTTGTTCTAAATACGATTCATCTATTTTACTCCAATCATCTTCTATTATTACAGGTAAATCTTCAAATACTTTATCTAATGGAGTAGAAACCATAATAGGAATACAACCCATTAATAGAGCTTCATAAGTTCTATGTGTGTCAATGCCTTTACCAGGAGGGCTAAAACAAAATTTACTATTTTTTAAATTATCCATATAAGTATAAAAATCCGTATTTTTCTCCATAGGGAATCTATCTTTAATTTGAGAATGTAGATTGTTGCGAATCTGAATATGAGGAGAAAAGAAGGGTGAGTCAGTAGTAAGTAGAGAGAAATTCGTGTAAATTAAATTCTGTTTAAATAAATGGAAGTTAGTTTCAGCATCAAGTTGATTATAATAAATCATCATTTTCTCTCTATCTTCTCCATATAGTTCTCTAGAATTCCAATTCCATTTAGGTCCTAAAGGTAATATTTTTAGTTTATCATGAACAATTGCAGGATTTTTGGTATACCAGGCTTTTAGTTCAGGTTTATTAAGTAATTCATCCATTTTATTTCTCATAGAAATGTCGACATTTGGGTAGGTATAATAAGGTA
>Ga0213866_10001992_pt1 | contig 14785 bp, 9 predicted proteins | sample PICome_11_FD_160079 | JGI IMG/M metagenome (GOLD analysis project Ga0213866, IMG submission 160079) | Coastal seawater microbial communities near Pivers Island, North Carolina, United States - PICO284 | ecosystem: Environmental > Aquatic > Marine > Coastal | place: USA: North Carolina...
TTGCAACGCGCTTGCGCAGCGGACGAAACGCGCGCTCCATCTCTCGCAGCATGGACTGATAGCTCGCGAGCGATGCGTGCGCCTTGCCCGCAAGGACTCTGCGCGCAAGCACCTCGCCCGCTATTCTTCCGCTGGCGAGCGCGAAGCTAATCCCGTCCCCACTTGCCGGTGACACCAAGCCCGCTGCTTCGCCGATCGCGAACGCGCCCGGCAGAGCGTCGATGCGAGTGCTCTGCACACTGCCGGGAACGGCGATTGGACAGCCGCGCATTTGGCAATTCGCAGCAGCGCTCGCAATGCCGAAGCGCTTGCACATCTCGTCGATGAAGGCCTCGCCATCCGCGCGCGCGAAAGGCGGCACGGCGCAACCGACATGCGCTTCGATGCTGCTCTCGCCGCGCATCTGCTTTGGGATGATCCAGCCGAAGTAATCGCAATGCTTGTTGGAGAACGCGGCGAGCATCGGCAGCTCTCGCTTCGAATCAACGATCACGCAGCGTTGCAACGCAAGATAGCTCTCGACGGAAGCGGGCTGATAACCGGGCACGAGTCGCGCCAATCCGTGAAAGCCCGTGGCGATCACGAGAATCTTCGCGCTGATCTCGCGCTTTGACGCATCGCCCTCTTGCTGACTCTTCGCGCTGAGCGTGATTCGCCAAGCGCCATCATCTCGCTCGATCGACGTCGCTCGCGTGTTGCGCGCGATCACCGCGCCAAAGCGCTCAGCGTGATCCATCAGCCAAGCATCAAAGGCGTCGCGATCAATGTTCAAATAGCGCGGCTGCGTCCGAAAGGCCGAGCGATTATCCCAATCCTCCACCAGCAAATCGGGCCAGTGCGGATCACGCGTCACGCCGGCCTGTGAAAGCACATGCAGCGATTCTCGTGCGGCATCTTCGCGATCAAAGCGCATCAGCTCAGCCAGTGCGAGCTGCGCTTCGTCGTTCAGCAAGCCGCCGCAAAGCTTGGGACTGCCTGCATCGATCAGCTCAACGCGCTCAACTCCCGCGCGCTTGGCAGCGATGGCGCAAGCAGAACCAGCAGGCCCACCGCCAATGATCAAGATGTCCGCGTCAGTGCTCATCGCGCTCCGCCTGCATGAGGCTTGCGCGACACGAAGAGCGCGAGGGCGAGCACGAGATGACCTGCGCCGAACCCTGCGTACAGCATCCAGTCGCACAGCATCGGTGAGAGTGCAGCAATCGTCCCCGCGATCCCGAACACAACACCGGCAGCGCGAAAGGGCCAGCCGCCAACGTAGCGTAGCGACCACACACCGAGGCCATACACCATCAACCACAAGCCGGGGATGAACCCAGCATTCCCGATAACCAACAACCTAAAGGTCAGCGGAACAGCAGCCAGCAGCACACCGATCATCGTGATGTAGGCGTTGCGCGTGACGCTTGATTCGAGCGCGTCCCGCCGCGACTTGCCGCGAAACGCGGATACCCCGTAGAGCAACGCAGCGGCGACAAACACGATCAGCCATGCACTGATCGGCGAAAGCTCACTTCCATTAACAAGGAAGAAGCTCGACAGCTCTGCATTCTCTGCCAGCTTCCAATTCGCAAAGCGCGTCGATCCAGAATCAACGCCAAGCACTTGCAGCAAGCAGAGCGCGATCACCGGAAGCGTCACCGCGAACGCAGCGCGCGGCTGCGTGTGCGAGTACTGCGCGCGCATCTCCTGATAGCGTTTGATCTCTTCGAGCAGTGCTTCGCGCGACATCTTCGCTTCTCCTCTCTCAGCAACACGGCGCCTCACCATCACGTGCGCACTATAGCGCGGAGGCCGATGGCAAGCGCAGATGCGCACCCGAAGCGATGATGAGATACAATACGCAAGCCCCAAAGTTGCGAGGAGAAAGCGATGTCTCGTTCCAAACGCAAAGCCCTAGCCCTGCCCATCATCTTGATCGCGCTCGCCGCGATAGCCGCGTGGCGGGTCTGGCCAAGCGACGGCGATTCGACTCAGACAATCGACATGGGCGGCGATGATACGCACGCAAGCGTGGATGATGAATCGACTGGAATCCCCCACGATTCCAAGGGTCCCCAAGAGGCAGCTCCGATACGCGCGGGCGCATCAAGCGATGCCAGCGCGAACGTAGATCAATCCTCAGTCGGCAACGACACAAGTGCAGACTCTCCCTCAGCGCACGTCGACGAATGGGTACGCCCGAAGCGCATCAACCTGCGCATTACACTGAGTGCTTCTGCTGACATCAAACTCGACAGCGCGTCAGTCAAACTCGTGCACCGCGATGAGAGCGAGACTCAAGCGAATCATCGCGGCGATGGGATCTTCACCGGCTTGACGATCGAGCTCGTCGAGGGAACTACTCTTCGCAATGTGAACGAAGAGCTGGTGTACAACGCCTTCGGCTACGAAGAAGAGCGCGTCTTTCTGCCTTCCGCGATGGTGCTCGATCCCGACGGCGACGGCGAGGCGGAGTACGCGGTGCAACTCACGCGCCCGCAAGCAAGTCTGCTCGTGCCTCCCCTCGCAACAACGCAAGACCCGATCTGGTGGTGCTCCGGCGTCTACCGCATTGATGGCAACGCCGGCCCGGTTGACGTGCCGCGCAAAGTTTCGCAGGGCAATGGCGAATCTCGTGTGCGCAGCGACGGCTGGGTGATCGTGCCGCTGGTTGGCCTCGCGGGCTATGAAGGCGCTCGCCAAGTCACAGTGTTTACGCGCCCTGCAGGGAGATTGCTGAAGTCGGTAGTCAGCGTTCACGCGGGCGATCGAATCACCGTGAAGTGGGACTCGCCGCTCACTACGCTCTCCGGCACGATCACGGCGGAGAAGGGCTTGCCGCTGGGCGAAGCCACCGTGCGCTTCATTCACCCCTCGGTGCCATGGCAGCTCTCAACCACCACTGATCAGTTCGGGCGCTACCTTTTCACGCAACCCATCTCACGCGACGAATACGCGATCGAGGCGAGCGCCCCCGGTTTTCTGCCGAAAGTGCAGCGCGTGGATTTGCGCGTTTACTCCGACGTACAGATCGAGCTCAAAGTGAACCCGCATGCTGACGACAAGCGGACTTATCGCGGCGACCCTCCAAGCAAAAACTTCACGACCTGGCTGCGCCTCACCTATCCCAGTAGGGTTCGCCGGGACACGCTGGTTACGATTGAAGCGATCTATCCCGATGGAACTCGCATCACCAAATTGGTGCGAGCTGATCGCGATGCACTAGATTCGAACTCTGCGCACGCTGTGGAATCTCCCGTGCTTGTGCCAGGAAGTTTGGTGCGCGCATACTTCCTCGGGAAGAATGGGCACAGCAGCGCTTTCGCGCAGTTGACCGAATCAGAAGCCATCCCACTGCTCGATCTGAACATTGAAGCGCGCAAGTTGAAGCTGGAGTTTCTCGACGCGGAATCTGGCAAGGAGACGCCTCAGCCCAGTGAAATCACGATTCAGCGCGAGTCGTCGAAGCACACATGGAAGCTCAATGTTTCGCAGGATGAGGACGCATCTCCTCCAAGCGCTACCGACGTTTTGAGCTTGCTGGAGGAAGGCAAGTACATCGTCACCTTCGCCTCAAATGGTTACGTCAGCTCTCCGATACAATTCGAAGCGGGCAGCGATAAAGGGTTGGAAGTCGAGATGAAGGAGAGCTGTCTTGTGCGCGTGCGTATCGCCAAGGACTTCGTCTATCGGCTCGCTATGCTGAGAGTCAGCGCGACGAAAGGCAGCGACAACGAAGACCTACCCGTCGCGCTTGATCAACGCAGCATTGAGAACTTTGATCGCGCCGATTACCTCTGCCGTGTGCCCGCGTCAGGACGGGTGCGCATCACGCTTTACTTCACGGACAATACGACGATGACAGCGGATGCTGAGCTGAGTGGAGAAGCGGAGAATCTGGTGTGGTTCGTTCACGGCTAGAGCTTCGGCGCTGCGGCTCCCCTAATTCTTAGGAGAGCAAAGCCGCGATCAGCGCTACGCGAACTCTTTCGCGAGCATCGCCCACACGTCGCGCTCAGCATCGCGGGTGATGACTTCGCAATTGCCGTAGCCCAAACTTCCGATGCGCTCCACACCCATCTGGTCGAGCAGCCCGATCATCACGCGCATCAAGCCGCCATGCGAAACGATCAGCACGTCGCTCTCTTCAGATTGCAGCGCGTTCAAATCGCTCTCGATCTGCGCGAGCAGAGGAACAACCCGCGCGGCCATCATCGCCATGCTCTCGCCATTCGGCGGCGCGAAGTCCCAAGCGCGCATCTTGTCGATCTCCGTGCGCGGCAACTTGTCGCGCAAGAGATGCGTCCAATCGCCCGCGTCGCGCTCGCGCAAGGCCTCGCTTTGCTGCAGGACGACGCCCTCCGGCAGATGCAAAGCACCGGGATAGCGCCGCAGTGTCTCGGCTGTTTCGATCGCACGCGAGAGATCAGACGACCAAAGCTGCGCGATCTTCATCCCGCCTTGCCCCGCCATCAGCATCGCCAAAGCGCTGGTCTGCGCACGCCCCGCGGCGGTGAGCTGCACGTTCTGCTGCCCCGCAAGCCAGCCCTCTTGATTCGCGGTAGATTCGCCGTGGCGGATGAAGTGCCAGCTTCGCATAAGTGCTTCCTTCACGATTCACTGCTACTGCGCTCGTTGCGAGAAGCGCGTGCGCCTTGCACAACGTCGCTCTGACTTGAACGCGCCCTGATCCATCTGGTTACGCTTTTGCTCGCAACCACACTTCGAGCACGCCGATATCCGCAGGGCTGATGCCAGCAATGCGACTCGCTTGCCCCAATGTTTCAGGGCGATGCTGGTTGAACTTCTCACGCGCCTCTTTGCGCAACGAGTTGATCGAATCGAAGGGCACATCCGCTGGAATCCGCACAGATTCAAGCTTGCGCAGCTTCGCAACGTCACGCTCCTGCCGCGCAATGTAGCCCATGTACTTCGCATCAATCTCGATTTGCTCGCGCACATCCGGTGAGCATTCGCGCAACCACGTCGCATGCTCTTCAATCTGCGGCAGGTTGATCTCGGGCCTACGCAACTGCGCGAGCAAGCTCGGCCCATCGCCACTAAATGTTTTGTCGAGCTTCGCCAGCGCCTCGATGATCGCAGCGTCCTTTGCGCGCACACGCTCGCCGCGCTCCTGCGTGACGAGTCCGAGCTCAGCAGCGAGAGGCGTGAGGCGGCGATCCGCGTTGTCCTGCCGCAAGCGCAAGCGAAACTCTGCGAGCGACGTGAACATGCGGTAAGGCTCATCCGTCGAACGCGTGGTGAGGTCATCGACCAGCACGCCGATGTAAGCCTGATCGCGCCCAAGCTCCAGCTTTCGCGATGATTCGCTCGCGGCTTGATCCTCTCGCGTATCACCTGCCATCAAGCTCAAGCCAGCGTTCGCCCCGGCGATCAAACCTTGGGCTGCAGCTTCTTCGTAGCCCGTCGTCCCGCAGATCTGACCGGCCATGTAAAGCCCGCGCACACTGCGGCACTCCAGCGTGCGATGCAGTTGGTGCGGCGGCACGAAGTCGTACTCCACCGCATAACCGTAGCGCGTGATGTGCGCATTCTCGAGTCCGGAAATCGTCGCCAAAAAGGCGTCCTGCACATCGAAAGGCAGCGAGCTGGAGATGCCGTTGGCGTAGTACTCGTCGGTGTGACGGCCCTCAGGCTCAATGAAAACCTGGTGCGAATCTCGGTCGGCGAACTTGTTCACCTTGTCTTCAATCGAAGGGCAATAGCGCGGCCCCTTGCCGCTGATCGCTCCGGAGTACACCGGCGAGCGCTCCAGATTCTGCGTAATGATCGCGTGCGTCTGCGCATTCGTGTGCGTGATCCAGCAGGGCATGAATGGCCCGGGAACCTTGACCGTTTCGTAGCTGAACTGGCAAGGATACTCGTCGCCATCCTGTCGCTGCATGACATCAAAGTTGATGGAACCTCCCGCGAGGCGAGGCGGCGTACCGGTCTTCAAGCGCCCAGTGTGCAACCCGATCGCGTGCAGCGAATCCGTCAGCGCAAGTGAAGCGCCCTCGCCAGCGCGACCACCGGAAAGCTGCGCATCGCCAAAGTGCAGCTTGCCGCCTAGAAAAGTCCCCGTGGTGACGACGACTCGCGTGGCCTTCAACTCAAGCCCGTAGCTCAGCTTGATCCCGCCGATGCGGAAGATCGGCTCGCCCGGCGGATGCTTGAATGGCCCCGGCTTTCCATCCGCAAGCGTCGTGCGAAGCTCCCGCGCAAGCTGCTCTCGCCCGGCGATCGGCTCCAACAAAAGCCCCGCAACTTCGCCCTGCACCAGCGAAAGATTCGGCGTGCGCTCCAGCATCAGCTTCGCCTCGCGGCGATAGAGATCCTTGTCCGCCTGCGCGCGAGGCGACATCACGGCAGCGCCCTTGCTGGTGTTCAGCATGCGGAAGTGAAGGCCCGTCTGATCGATCAGCTTGCCCATGCAGCCGCCCAGCGCATCGACTTCGCGCGCAAGCTGCCCTTTCGCAACGCCGCCAATCGCAGGATTGCAGCTCATCGCGCCGATCTGATCGAGCGAGAGCGTCACCAGCACGGTGCGTGCGCCAACACGCGCGGCTGCCGCTGCCGCTTCAATCCCGGCGTGTCCTCCGCCGATCACGATCACATCGTAGTGGTGCTTACTCATGGAATTCGCTTCTTCGCTGAGCGCAGGTCGCAAGCGCTCTTTACTAAGGAAGCAAGCTAAGACGCAGGCCGCGGATTGCAATCGCTGGCAGCGGAAAGCGGATCAGATCGCTGATTGTGGCGACCTATGGCGAACGGGCTCAGTCAGCGTTTTTCCAAAGGATCATCGTCGCTATGATACTCGAATCATCCACTCTCACTTGAGGAGTATCGCAATGGCCGATCAAGCTGCGACGATGAAGGCGAATCTGGAAAAGAACACTGGCCACAACATCGAGTGGTGGATCAAGCATTTGAAGAAGCAGAAGCTTGAGAAACACGGCGAGATGATCAAGTTCCTCAAGAGCGAGCACGGACTTGGTCACGGATTCGCGAACCTGATCGCCCATGAATTGCGCGGCTCGGCGGCTGCCCATGCCGAACCTGACGACTTGGTGGAAGCCCAGTACGCAGGTAAAGAATCGCTTCGCCCCATCTACGACCAGCTGATCAAGGCGGTCAAAGCTTTCGGCAAGGATGTCGAGATCGCGCCGAAGAAGACGGGCGTTAGTTTGCGCCGCTCAAAGCAATTCGCGCTGATCGAACCGAAAACCAAAACACGAGTGGATGTCGGCATCAACCTCAAAGGCCACGAGGGAAGCGATCGCCTCAAACCCGCCAAGGGCATGTGTACGCACAAAGTTGGCATCACCGAAGCGGGCGAAGTCGACAAGGAACTGATCGCCTGGCTGCGCGAAGCCTTCGATGCGAGCTGACACCGCCTGCCATGCCTTGGTGCCGCCGCAAGCGCTGCGTGAGCTTAGCGGAATCAACCCGCATCGCAGCATCCGCCAGGCTTTTTGAACCTGTGCGTTCTCTGCGACATTTCGTTGAACTCCGATTTTTCTCGCTCGAATCAGCGCGGAGAATGGCGAACCCCTGGCCTAGATCACCACCGACAGATTCAAGCCAAAAGCCCCCCGCGATGGGAACTCAACAAAGAGCGCACCGGCGAATCGGCCGTAGGTCAGCCCCACTGTCCCGCGCAAACTGACGCCCACGCCGCGAGTCTCGTAGGTCAGATGCAAGGTCTCGCCCTGCAGAAAGCGCGGCGTGTCGAACTCCATCTCCGTCACGAAGAAAGTAATCCCGCCACCGATCACCACACCCCACTCCGCCATCGGCATGAGAAAGCGGTACTGCATGCCCAGATCGAAGGTTGGCGTGAAGGCGCTCATGTCCCCGCGTTCCAGAGTGGTCTGGCCCACAGTGGTCTGGCTGTTGATGGTGGGGCCCACCTCACCGCTCATCGCCTCGATGCCCAGCCCAAGCCCAAACTCCAGCGTGCGATCCGCGTTGCGGAAAATGCCCACGCCCAGGCCGAATGTGTACTGCTGATACTCGCCGATGAACTCGATAGATTCTTCGACCGATTCTTCGTCCGATTCCGCAAAGCCAAGGAAGGCTTTGCATCGCGCTATCCCGCCTTCAATCGAAACTCTCTCCCACAAGCGCAGATTCAGCGCGGCTGACACCTTGGTGATCGAGAAGTCTTGATCCGCATTGCGATCAACTTTGAGCTTGTCGCTTCCCAGCCGCGCCTCTTTAGGATGGAGCGCCTCGGTAAACCCGGCGCCTGTCAGTCTGAATCCTAGGTGCAGCGGCGCTGGCTCTTCCGCCGCAGCGGATCGCGCGTCGAAGAAGTGCGAATGTGTTGGCAAAGCGAAGAGCGCTTGCGCAGCAATCACAGCGAGCAGCACAAGCAGGCCCGCAAAGCTTGGGTTAATGGTGATTCGCATGTCGTGCTCCCCGCGACCACGCGTCTTCGGACTGTCACGCGTATTTCACACATTTGTATTGCTCGGATTGCCGAGGGCAATCACAATAGTCTCAGATTCGCAGATTGCCTTGCGGAGACGCCTATGAGAACGCTCGCATTCTTCATCGCCATCATCGCAGCACCGCTGCTGAGCGCTGACAGCTCGCACGTCATCAATGTGAGCGGCTCCGCAGACCAAGTGCATTGCATCCAGCTCGATATCGATCACGGCTCGCCAGGCAGAAGCGTGATGATCACGCTGCAAGCCAGCTTCACAGCGGATGGCGGCGCTCAGCACGAGCTTGCTCTCTTCGATCACGGTGCGCTCTTCGCCGATCCACTCGCATTCTCAAGCGGCGACTACATCCGCGAGACAAGCCGCAGCGATGCGGGAGCGCTTGAGATCAGCTACCTCACGCCAGCGCTGAGCGGGAATCAAAGCTACACGCTTCAACTCAACTCCGATGCAGCAAGCTGGAGCGCCAGCGGATCGGTCAGCGTGAGCGGCGCAGATGGCGCGATCTTTGCGCAGAATCAGATCGAAGGTGTCAACGATGTGACGCTCGGCGGCTCCTTCTGCGCGATTCGAGCGGCGGATGCCCTTCCGATTGACTTCCGTGATCGCCAGGCGGTGCTGCGCTTGCGCTTGGATTTGGGAGAGCAGCCGCGCAGATTGAGCTTCTTCGCTTCGACGCGCTCGGCGAACATCACGGGCATTGAGCTCTGGCACGCGCCGGGCATCTCGTCCCCGCGTCCGCAAACGCTGAGTGAAGCGCTCGTGCTGCGCGGCGGTACCCTTCGCCAGCCTGTCGCACGCGCTCTGATTGCCAGCGGCGAGGGCGAAGCGCTGGACGAGGTGTTTCACTACGAATCGCTAGGATGGTTCGCGGGAGAGCTTGAGATCGAGCTTGAATTCGCGCACGCGGGCGACCCGGACATGAAGCTCGATCTGATTCTCCCCTCCGGCGTTCATGTTGTGGAAGCGAAGACCGAGGAGTTCTACGGCGAGCATTTACCGCCGTTCTCGCTCGTCGAACTGCGCGGCAGAACCGCGGGAAGCGGCCAATGCGCCTGCTGCTCGCTCCACGCTTGCAAGACGAGCGACGCGCTCTTCGCTTTGCTCGCCATGCTGACGATGGGCGCTGCAATCTTCTTTCTGCGCCGCCGCGGCGCGTAGGTGAGGGTCGCTCCACCGCGCAGCGGGGGGATCTGTCGAGGCACGGCCGAGTCTGAGGGGGCATGAACGCGCAGCGATCACAAGCGCTCGCGCTGCCGCTATCCGACTCCGCGACGCCGTCCCACTCAAAACACCGCGCTCACTCTCACTCCAAGCTGTGAGCGGTGCGGGGCCCGTGGAAATGGCTCTTGCAGCGGAAGCGCTCTTTGTGACTAGCGACGCTGCAATGGCAGATGCGTAGAGCTTTCATCCGCAAGCATCCCGCAGCGACTTATCAGATTCTCCGCCGAGCTGGCTAGGAATGCGCCCCCAACGCTTTCTCTACCTCACCCTAGCTCGACGCTGATGCGACACGTTCGAGAACGCCCAACGTCGGAGCACATAGTTCCACAAGAGCTCAAATGTTTCCCATCGATCCTTGCTCTGCGCAGGGTTCTCATCACCTTTCCACTTATCCACAATCTGTCAGCGTTGCACTGGCAGGGCGGGGATACGTCCCGATCCGCCAGAAGCCTGATACAACGCGGCTATGAGCATTCACGAAACCACCAAAGTGCTGGCCAATACCGGACCGATTGCGCGCCGTCTCGAAGGCTACGAGCAACGGCCTGAACAACTCGCTATGGCAGCCGCGATCGAGGACGCCTTCGCATCGCGTCAGCACTTGATCGTGGAAGCGGGAACGGGCGTCGGGAAATCCTTCAGCTACCTCGTTCCCGCAATCCTCAAAGCCACGAGCGGCGACCCGAAGGCCAAGCCCGTCGTCGTCTCCACCGGCACAATTGCGCTCCAAGAGCAACTCGTGCAGAAAGACGTGCCCTTCCTCCGTGCAGTATGGGACCGTGAATTCACTGCTGTACTGGCGAAGGGTCGCTCGAACTACATCTCCAAACGGCGGCTGGAACTCGCGTTGCAACGTGCCGGCACTACCGCACTTTTCGACTCCGGCACGGGCGAGAGCCAACTGCGCGACATTGGGAAGTGGGCGGAAAACACAAGCGACGGATCGCGCTCCGATCTTGATTTCGCCCCGGACGGCACGGTGTGGCAGGAAATTGTCAGCGACTCGAACAACTGCCTCGGCAAAAAGTGCCCGACTTACGAATCCTGCTTTTACCAGCGCGCCAAACGCCGCATGTACAACGCGAATATTCTGGTCGTCAATCACCACCTCCTTTTCGCAGATCTCGCGCTCAAAATGAACGGCGTCAGCTATCTGCCCGACTACGATTACCTCATTCTCGACGAAGCACACGGCGTTGAAGACATCGCGAGCGAGCACCTCGGAATCCGCATTTCCCGCTCCGGCGTCGAGTTCTTCCTCAACACCCTGCGGCACTATCGCACGGCCAAAGGGCTGATCTCACGCTACGCGAGACTCGATGGACTGGTCACCGACGTCTCACGAGCATTCGTGCTGACCGGCGCTTTCTTCGAGAATCTGATGGAGCTTCTCTCCTACGGAAAAGAGAGTCGCAAGCGCCTCAACCAGCCGCCACAGGTTGAGCTCACACTCTGCGAAGTACTTAGAAAGCTCTACTTCCGCCTGAATGAAGCCGCGCGCGATTCGACGAAGGAAGAAGAGGAGCTCGAAATCTCAGCCGCGGCCAAACGTGCTTTAGCGCTTGCCGATGGGATCGAATCATTCGCCACGCAAACACTTCCCGATCAGGTCTACTGGATCGAGCAAATCGAACAGCGCCGAGGAATGAACCTGGAGCTGCGTGCGGCTCCGATTCACGTTGGCCACCTGCTGCAACAGCACCTCTTCTCCAAAACGGCTAGCGTCATCTTGACGAGCGCTACTCTCGCCACAGGGCGCAAGCGTGGCGGTTCAAGCCTCGGCAGGTTCGGTTACCTGCGCGAGAGACTCGGCCTCTCTCCCGCGGAAGATCAGGATGTTCTCGACTCTCAAGCCATGCTCTCCTCCTCTATGCAGGAAGCCCTTGAAGTAGAAACCCTCGCAAACACCCAAGCTGAGGCAGCGGAGTCGACGCCAGACGAGCCAAACTCAGACGCCCCGAGCGACGCGAACCTCTTTGGCGAACGCGCAAAGACGCCAACGGTGAAGCCACACCTACGCCACGCAGAGAACGCCCCGCGTGAAGAAACGTCTGGATCTCGCGAGCTGCAACTAGGCTCGCCCTTCGACTACCAACGCCAAGCGGTACTGCGCGTGCCGGACCTGCCCGAGCCGAACCAACAAGGCTACGAGGAAGCTCTCGTCAAACTCATTGTTGCGAGCGTGAAAGCCAGCCACGGCGGCAGCTTCGTGCTTTTCACCAGCTACTCCCAAATGCGCCGCACCTTTGACAACGCCAGCCCACTCCTCTTCGCGCATGGATTCACCATCCTGCGCCAGGGCGACGGCACGCCCCGCACGAAAATGATCGAGCTCTTCAAAGCCGGGCGCAAAATGATCCTTTTCGGCACCGAGACCTTCTGGCAGGGCGTGGACATCCCTGGCGACGCACTCACAAACGTCATCATCACTCGCCTCCCATTCGCCGTTCCGACAGATCCACTGATCGCGGCGCGCCTAGAAGCCTTGGAGCGCGAAGGCGGAAACCCCTTCATGGACTACTCCGTGCCCCAGGCAATCATCAAGCTGAAGCAAGGATTCGGCCGCCTGATCCGCCGCGCCACGGACACGGGCGTCGTAACCATCCTCGACTCTCGCGTTCGCCGCAAACAGTACGGCAAGCTCTTTATCGAGGAACTGCCGCCGGCGCGCCTTGAGATGGAGCCTTGACCTGCCTTCTTGCCCATGTGGTATACCGTACAACACTTTCCGACTAAATCAATAGTATTCTACTGGTTTTTATCCTAACACTGTGTATGCTTCTTGTATGAGGTGTTGCAGTGGATATTGACGATGCGTTTGAGCACTACGATGCGGCTGCCGGGGAGTGCGCTCCCACACGGACGGCGCCGCGCGGTCGTGCCGCCGCCAGCAACCCCACGGGTCGCTTCGAACGCTTAATAGTGGAAGACGATTGGGAAGCCGAGCCGGACCCGGACGATGCGAGCGACTCAAGCTCACCCCCAACGCGCTTTTATCGGGACACGAGCAAGTCGATCATCACCTTCCACGACAGTCCGGATCTGAGCTTTTCGGCGAGCTTGAATCCCTACCGAGGCTGTGAACACGGCTGCATTTACTGCTACGCGCGGCCCTATCATGAGTTTTTGGGGCTCTCGGCAGGATTAGATTTCGAGAGCACCATTTTTGTGAAGGAGGATGCCCCTGAGCTACTACGGAAAACGCTGAGCAAGAAGAGCTGGCAGCCGCAAGTCGTGCATTTATGCGGCGTCACCGATCCCTATCAGCCCTTTGAGCGCAACTTTCAGATCACGCGCAAGTGTCTAGAGGTGTTGCTGGAGTTCAAGAATCCAGTTTCGCTGATCACGAAGAACGGGCTGATTACACGCGATCTCGATCTTTTGAGCGAGTTTGCAAAGTGGAATGGAGTGAGCGTCGCCGTCTCGATCACCACGCTGGACGAACCGTTGCGAAGGAAGCTCGAACCTCGTGCGTCATCCGCTGAGAAGCGCCTGGAAGCGCTGCGGCGATTGAGTGACGCAGGTGTGCCGACCGCCGCCATGGTCGCGCCGCTTTTTCCGGGACTGACCGACCACGAGCTGATTCCCATTCTGGAGCGTGCAAAGGAAGTGGGCATCACCCATGCCGGCTACACTGTGCTGAGGCTCCCGTGGGGCGTGAAGGAGTTGGTCGCGGATTGGCTGAACGAGCATGCGCCAGGGAGCAAGCAGAAGGTACTAAGCCGGGTGAGCGAGATGCAGGGCAAGAACATGAGCGGCAAGGGTTTCAAGTCGCGCATGCGTGGCGAAGGCGTTTTCGCCGACCAGATTCGCTTCGTGTTCGAGTCTGCTTGCTCGCGCCTGGAAATCCCGAAGCGCCGACCGAAGCTTTCAACAGCGCACTTTCGCGTGCCTTCCGCGCAGAAGACGTTGTTCTGAGGGCAAGTTTGACCGGCTGGGATTTGCATGCAGCTTCCAACGCAACAGAGTCGCTCTCACCGAGGGCGACTCTGGAACGATGGGATCAGCCCGAGGGTGATATGGGCTTGGTCTACGCAACCCCCACCGCTTGCGTTTCGCGCAAGTGAGCGAGGGCTTGCGCGATGTCGGCGATCAAATCTGACGCTGCTTCGATGCCGATGGAGAGTCGGACGAGACCGTCGCTCAGCCCGATCTTCGCTCGCTCATCCGCTGGAACGGAGGCGTGGGTCATGGTGGCCGGATGGCAAGAGAGCGACTTCACGCCGCCGAGCGATTCGGCGAGCTTGAAGAGCTTGAGCTGCGAAACGAAGAGGCGGGCGGCATCCAGCCCACCCTCAAGTTCGAGCGAGATGATTGCGCCCGGGTAGTCCAGAACGCGCTGCGCGACGTCAAAGGTTTCATGTTGCGGAAGAGCGGGGAAGTAGAGCTTTTCGATGCCCGGTGCATCTGCCAAAAAAGTAGCCAGCGCGGAGGCGTTCTCGCAATGCTTCGCGAAGCGCAGAGGAAAGGAGCGAATGCCACGCAGAGCGAGCCAGCAGTCGAAGGGTGAAGCGCCGCCGCCAGCCGCGTTTTGAATGAAGGCAATTTTCTCGCCAACTTCGGCGTTGCTCGTGACCAGCGCACCGATCACCAGATCGCTGTGCCCGGCGAGATGTTTCGTCACGCTGTGCAGAACGAGATCCGCGCCATAGCTGAGCGGCCTCTGTCCCAGCGGAGTGGCGAAGGTGTTGTCGACGACGAAGAGCGCGCCTTCTGCATGAACCAAGGGCGCAATTGCTGGGAGATCGTAGACATCAAGCCGTGGATTTGTTGGCGACTCGGCCCAGACGATCGCTGCGCCGCGAGCTTTTGCTGCGACGTCGCGGGGGTCGCGAAAATCGGCGCGCACAACGCGGATGCCCCACTGCGCATAGATGGTGTTCAGCAGCCGGTGCGTGCCGCCGTAGAGATCAAAGGGCACGACGATGGTGTCGCCCGGCTTGAGCAATGCTTGCAAAGCAGCGTTTTCTGCGGCGATGCCGGTCGCGAAGGCGAAGGCTTGCTCGCCTGCCTCAAGTTCCGCGAGCGCGTGTTGGAAGGCGTCGCGAGAGGGATTGCCGCTGCGTGTATAGCAGTAGCCTCGGTGTTCGCCCGGCGCTTGCTGCTCGAAGGTGGAGGTGAGGTAGATC
>Ga0213866_10001993_pt1 | contig 14765 bp, 15 predicted proteins | sample PICome_11_FD_160079 | JGI IMG/M metagenome (GOLD analysis project Ga0213866, IMG submission 160079) | Coastal seawater microbial communities near Pivers Island, North Carolina, United States - PICO284 | ecosystem: Environmental > Aquatic > Marine > Coastal | place: USA: North Carolina...
TATGGGAGAGCCGGTAGGTGCGGCGCGACACATCCGGGAGTGCCTGAAGCCCGGTGGTGTGTTCATGCTGGTGGAGCCGATGGCTGCAGACAACCTGTCTGACAACTTGAATCTGCTGTCTGGGATTTTCTACGGCTTTTCCACCACCGTTTGCGTGCCGACTTCAAAGTCACAGGAAGTTGGGCTGGGCCTTGGGGCTCAGGCGGGGGAAGCCCGCTTGACAGAAGTGCTCACTGATGCCGGTTTCTCTCAGGTTCGAAGGGCGACTGAAACCCCTACCAATATGGTACTTGAGGCGGTAGCCTGATCATCGCCTGAATATCGCGGGACAATAATAATGGCAGAGTCGTTGTTCGATGATCTGCTGGTGATAGATTGCGCCAGTTTCATTGCCGGGCCCGCTGCGGCCACTATGCTGGGAGACCTGGGTGCTCGTGTCATCAAGATCGAGCCCCCCACCGGTGATGGCTACCGGCAGCTTTTGCATTTGCCGGGGTTGCCGCCGTGCGAACAGAATTATCCCTGGCGGCACACCAATCGGAATAAAGAAAGTGTTGTTCTTGATCTCAAGGACCCCGAGCAACGCCGGGTGCTGGATGCGCTGGTGCGCAAAGCCGATGTGTTTGTGACCAACTACCCGCTGGGGGTGCGTGACAGCCTGTCGCTGAATGTCGAGGATATGTGCGCACTCAACCCGAGGCTGATCTATGCCTCGTTTACGCCCTATGGTGAAGAGGGCCCCGAAGCGGCGAGTACCGGTTACGACGCGACAGCCTGGTGGGCCAGGTCTGGTCTGATGGATGCAGTGAGGGCTTCCTCTGACACGCCACCGGCGATATCGATGCCCGGTATGGGCGATTACATGTCGGCCAATGCACTCTACGGCGCGATCGTCACCGCCCTTTATCGCCGCGAGAAAACCGGGAAGGGCGGACGGGTTGGCAGTTCCCTGATGGCCAACGGCCTCTGGTCAAATGGTGTTTGCGTGCAGGCGGCCCTCGATGGCGCTGACACTAGCAAGCGTATTGAGCGACACAAACTCAGTGCCTTCTCTCAGGTGTATCGCTGCGCAGATGATCGTTGGTTCTTACTGACCGTGCTGCCGCAGGTGCAGGAAAAAGTCTGGCCAGCGCTGGCAAACTGTTGTGGTCACCCGGAATGGACGGAGGACGAACGCTTTGTTTCCATGGAGCAGCGGCGTAAGAACAACGCTGCCCTTACTGATCTGTTGGAGGCCGCTTTTGCCGAGCGCGACTGGCCGGCGTGGCAGGTCGATATGAAGGCTATGCATATCACGGCCGGCTGCATTGCCAAGCATGCGGACCACGGCCATGACGAACAGGCGATTGCCAATGACATGATCGTGGCGTATGGCAGCGAGGAGGGCGCCAAGACCGTCAGTAGCCCGCTGTATGTCGATGGCGTTGCAAAGCGCTCGGCTGCTCTCGCTCCCGAGTTAGGTGAGCATACCCAGCAGGTTTTGAAAGAGTTTGGCAGCGAGAAGTAATCGACCGGTCACAGGGCTATTTTTTTCTGAAACCGAAATCCGGCGCTTCGTTGCGGCGCAACATATCTATGAACTTGTCGAACCTTCTCCAGCGCGTCTTTTTGGCAGTGGGTTCAGGCATGGTGTGTCGGATCTCTAAGTTCTATAGGCGGGCTAAGTGGTGCTGATGCCCGCGGAAAGTAGCACCTTGGTAAGGGTAGGTCACTTGGGAAACTATTCGAAGTCGACGATCTGTCTGTCTTTCCCCGGGCGGTATGGCCACCGCTGGCACAATCCTCCCTGGCTTCGCAGTCGTTGATTGGCCCTCATCCCCTGAGTCCTGTATAAGGGCGCCATGAAAACGCCCAAGAGAATTCAGCCGCTGATAGACGACGGCCTGGTAGACGAAGTGCTAAGCCAATTGATGAGTGGCAAAGAAGCGACCGTTTACGTGGTGCGCTGCGGTGAAGAGCTTCGTTGCGCCAAAGTCTATAAAGAGGTTGCCAAACGCAGCTTCAAGCAAGCGGTGGAATACACCGAAGGTCGCAAGGTGCGTAACAGCCGTCGTGGCCGGGCGATGGAACGGCGTTCAAAGTACGGCCGTAAAAAGCAGGAAGAAGCCTGGCAGAACGCGGAGGTGGATGCGCTTTACAAGTTGTCCGCCGCAGATGTTCGGGTGCCAACGCCTTACGGATGCTTTGATGGCGTGTTGCTGATGGAGTTGGTCACAGACGATGAAGGGCAGGTGGCGCCGCGCCTCAGCGAGGTTGAGCTAACAGAAGATCAGGCCCTGGAAGACCACGCGATGATGATGACTTACGTGGTGCGTATGCTCTGCGCAGGTTTGGTGCACGGTGATCTGTCAGAGTTCAATGTCCTGGTGGACGACTATGGCCCAGTGGTCATCGACCTGCCGCAGGCGGTGAATGCGGCGGCGAACAATCATGCTCGGGTGATGTTGGAGCGTGATGTCAACAACATGACCAACTACTACGGTCAGTTTGCTCCCCAGTTGCTTGGGCGGCTGTATGCCGACGAGCTCTGGGAGCTATATGAAGAAGGTAGTCTGCATCCCGATACGCAATTGCAGGGCGATTACGAAGCCAGTGTCGAAGAGGCCGACGTGGACTCGGTCATGCTTGAGATCAAGGCTGCACTCGAAGAGGAAGAAAAGCGCCTGGAACGCGAACGCGAGGCTGACGAGCTTTGAGTGACCTGAGCTTTTCTCAATTACCCCTGGCAAAAGGCCAGATCGAGAACCTGGGCAGCCTCGGGTACGCACGCATGACGGACATCCAGGCAGCCGCGCTGCCGATCGCGCTCGCGGGTAAAGACCTCATCGCGCAGGCAAAAACCGGCAGCGGCAAAACTGCGACCTTTACACTGCCACTGTTGAGCAAGCTGAACCCCAGGGATTTTGGTGCCCAGGCGCTGGTGTTGTGTCCCACGCGTGAGCTAGCCACGCAGGTGGCCGCAGAAACGAGGCGTCTTGCCCGCCACCAGCAGAACATCAAAGTGGTTACCTTGTGTGGCGGTCAGCCCATTGGTCCCCAGATCGGTTCCCTGGAGCACGGTGCTCATATCGTCGTGGGTACACCGGGGCGTATTAAGGATCACTTGCGAAAGCAAACCCTGGATATTTCCCGTGTCAGCACCCTGGTGCTGGACGAGGCTGATCGGATGCTGGACATGGGATTCCTAGAAGATATCAGCAGCATTATTGAGGCCACTCCAAACACACGCCAGACGCTGCTGTTCTCGGCAACCTTTCCTGATGACATTCAGCGACTGAGCACACGCTTTCAGCGATCGGCACAGGTGGTCAAAGTTGATTCCACCCACACAGAGCTTCAGATCAGGCAGCAGTTTTATGTGTGCTCCCGGCCGGGAAAGCTTGAGGCACTTGCCAAGGTCATCGCGCACCATGCGCCTGAAGCGGCGGTCATTTTTTGTAACACCAAGGACGTAGTGCGAGAAGTGACGGCCTACCTGAAGAATCAGGGTAGTAGCGCGCTGGCGTTACATGGTGATCTGGAACAGCGAGATCGTGATCAGGTGCTGGTCCAGTTCAAGAACCAGAGCTCCCGACTGTTGGTGGCAACCGATGTGGCCGCCCGTGGTCTTGATATTGATGATCTGCCCACCGTCATTAATTTCGAATTGCCCCGCGACCCTGACCAGTACACTCACCGTATCGGGCGCACTGGGCGCGCAGGAAAAAACGGCCTGGCCGTGAGCCTGTTCACCGCCAATGAGCGCTACAAGCTGGAAGGCATCGCTGCAGACCACGAACGTGAGGTGGCGTTCGACGCCATAGAAACTTTATCCGGCACTGGCGAACCCTTACCGCCTCCGCGATTCGTCACCTTGTGCATTGCCGGTGGCCGTAAGCAGAAAGTGAGACCCGGCGACGTGCTGGGCGCGCTCACGGGTGCCGGCGGCATAGAAGGCAAGGGCGTGGGTAAGATCGATGTGATGGACTATGTAACTTTTGTTGCAGTGGACAGAAACCAGTCCAAACCAGCGCTGAAGCAGCTTCAGTCCGGCAAGATAAAGGGGCGGAAGTTCAAAGTACGCAGGCTTTGACGTTAAGGCTGGCGATTCGTTGCTGGCGAGAACGGCGACAACAGGGCGCCAAGGTGCTGCACCTATAAAACGCGCGTCTACAGCGCTCAGTTAATCAGGCAACCGCGCTCGCGACAGGAAAGTGACGTCGATGGCCGCTTCTTCTCCGGTGGCAAGATCAACCAGTAACTCGCCCAGGACCGGCGCGAACTTGAACCCGTGACCAGACAGACCTGCGGCATACGCGACGCAGTCGGATCCCGGATAGCGATCTACCACAAAGTGGTCGTCAGGCGTCCGGGTGTAGAAACAGGATTTATGCTTGATTCTTGGCCCCTGAACCCCGGGTAAAAAATTGGCAACGAACTCAGCGACCCTCTTGTCATCTTCGGGGTCAGGCTCGCGGGATGCCAGGAGTGGATCTTGCACGGATTCACCGCCACTGTGCTCGGCCACTTTAACGAGCCCATCTGCCTGCGGAAAACCATAGAACTGGCCGTGTGGAAGATCGTAGAAAAAGCCGTTCTCGTAGCGCTTGTCTTCACATTCGAACCAGTGCATGTGCTTGCGCTGTACTTCCAGTGGCAAGGATAGCCCCGGCAATAGCCTGCTCGCCCACGGCCCTGGAGACACCACCAGCGCTGACGCGCTGTAAGTCCCGGCGGTAGTCGTAACGCGAACACCGCTGCCCTCTGTATGCCAGCCCGTCACAGGATCACCCCAGCGATGCTCGGCGCCCGAGGCCGCTGCCTCGTCCAGGTGTCGTTTTACGCAGCGCTCCACCGGCAACCAACCGGCTTGCGGTTCGAACACAGCCTGTGACCCTTCCGGGAATCGATGATGGCCGTAGTCGCCAGGGTCAACCGGATTAACCACCAGGTCATGTCGACGTGCCGATTCCATTACGCCGGTTATTATCGATCCGCGTTCGGGGCCGCAATAAAGCACCCCACAGCGATCCAGCAGTGTGTTATCCAACTCGTCCCATAGCCGGTAGCTCCGGCGCAGCAGGGGAACGTAGTCCGGATGTTCAAAGTAGGACAGCCTGATCAGCCTGGATTCGCCGTGGGAACTGCCCCTGTCATGAGCGGGCGGAAATCGGTCCAGGCCCAGGCAGCTCATGCCGCGTCTTGCCGCGCTGTAAAGCGCGGCACTGCCGACGCCGCCGGTGCCCAGTACGATCAGGTCATAGTGCATGTTCGCGCAAGGTCACTATCAGAGGGTAGCAATCAGGCCTGCGCCAGGCCGGGAATCTCACAGAACATGTCTGCCTCAACCTTGACGCTGACTGCCGTATTGCAGTGCGTGCCGGCACACCAGGATGGCATCACCATGGAGTACAGGCCACTGCCGCCGGCCTGCAGTATCAGGATTTGCGAGGGATCTTTGAACGCCATACGGCGGGCGGGGTTGTCGCCTGCGAATGCGGGCATCAGGCGCTTGACCATCGCCGGCTCGAGAAAGCAGCGTTCAAACAGCTCGTTAGCGATATCCCTGCGGGTCAGGCCTGCCTGGCTCAGGACCCCGGAGTGCTCGGGATTCAATACCACTGTGGCAGCACCGCCAGTCAAAATTGCGTTGTTGCTGGGCGCGTTGGCCAGGGCCATCGCCAGCAGGTCCAGCAGTATTTTGTAACTATCAGGATCATCACCATCGTCGGCATACAGTACAGAGTGCGGTGCTTCTGCGCCCAAAACGGTGACCACGCTGTCCTGCTCATCGAATCCGAGGCCGACATGCAGGGGAGGGAACGGGCTGTTCTCCTCGTCTTCAGCCAGGCAATAGGTGAACTTTCCCGGATGACCGAGCAGTGCCATGTCAGAACTGCCGGGGCGCGCTTTGCCAATGTTGATCATGGTGAGTCGCAGTGCACGTCCAATGGATGCGTTGGCTCTATGGCCTGGTCCGAGCGCGCCGGTACCTGAGGCGATTGGCCCACAGCTGTGGCGCGCAGGCCCGTTCACGATCAAAAGGGGTGCCGTGCAATGTGTGGTCGCCTGCATCTCTGTGAGGTCAAAGCTCGGGTCGATCACGGCTTTGACGGCGGCAACGACCACAGGCATATAGTCGGGGAGGCAGCCCGCCATGACGGCCGCCACAGCGACGCTTTCAATGGTGGCTATGCCGTGTCCCGGCCCCATTGTTCCCAGAACCATGTCAGCATCCTGGCCTGAGGCCAGGATCATGCGCGACACGCGCTCAACGGTTGGAACAACAACTGGCAGGCCATCGGTACAGCCGCGGTCGTGCAGGTCTTCAAGCGCAGCGGCTTCGTCCTGGGCAGTCAGTAGCTCAGTCACTACGGCCCTCCAGGGCGGTGACTACCTGTGAAGCGATGGATTGTGCAACAGCGCGCATATTGGCGATGCCGCTGCCAGCCACGGGATGAGGGAGTTGAATTCGGGGTACACCCGGCATACCCAGCGACTGGGCGACAAAGTCTCCCTGGGCCCAGAATTCCTCAGTAATGAGCGCAACCGCGGGGATGCCTCGGTTGGCCAGGTTGATGCCGTCACGCACGGTGCCGGTAGTGCAAGATCCTCAGTGGCCGTAGGCAGCGATAACACCCACGCACTCGCCACCAATCTCGCCCAGCAATTGTTCACTGGCAGGAATCGATGCATTGCCCTTGTTGTAGGCATGAACATCGATGTTGGGCAATAGCTCCCTGAGTGCTGTTCCCACCTCGTCCAGAAACTCAACGGAATCCGGGAAGCCGTTGGCAAGGAGGCCGATGCTGACAGGCTCGGCAGCGCTCATTGAGACCGACAGGTCATAGGGCGTCTCTTCAATGCCAACCGCTGCATCAGGGTTGTGATACTCGATCATGTGTCCTCCCGCTCTTGTTTCCATTTAAATCCAACAATGGCTGAAAATCTACTGTTGTGGAGACCGCGACGACAGAAAAGAGCACCACCCGCTGTATCGGAGCCGGTATCCGGTAGACGCTCACCGACAGTGTGGGGGCTCACAGCGGTCACCAGAATCTGGCCGAACCCGTTATTTCGGGAGCGCCCAGGTCACACTTAGAATCAAAGGCCCGCGCGGAGAAGCGTCTGTCCTGGGAGAGAACGAGATTTCGCATCCCCGAAGTGAAAGTAAACTGATTACCCAACCCAGGATTACCAGCTTATGGAAAACTATTTCGAGTGCACGCCTGTCGGTCTGGATTTTCTTGATCAAACCAAGAACGTGTTTGTTGCCGAGGAGATTGTAAAAGCCTCTACTGAACAGGTTTTCGAGGTGTTTGAAGATGCACACGCCTGGACGGTGTGGGCCATGCCCATCCAGAAAGTTGAGTGGACCTCACCAAAGCCCTTTGGCGTTGGTACCACGCGGACAGTTTCCATGATGGGTGGAATGGACGGATACGAAGAGTTCATTGCCTGGGACCGCGGTAAGCGAATGGCCTTTACGTTCATCGGCTGCAGCAAGGATGCGACCGAGAGTTTCCTCGAAGACTACCGCGTTACAGACCTCGGTGACGGCAGCTGTCGTGTGGAGTGGTACATGGCGATGAGTCCGCGCGGATTTTCGCGGCACCTGATGTGGGTGACCCGTCCGCTGATGCGCTTGGCCAACCGCAGGATGTTTCGAAAGTTCCGTGAGTACACCGAGAGCTACGCTCAAGCTCAGGCGGAAGGGTCGAAGTAGGGCTTGTCGCCTGCAATAGTGACCCGCTCCATTTCCCTTCTCTCGGGGAAGTAGTCGGAAGCGGCAAAGTGCTGGCAGGCGCGATTGTCCCAGAACGCAATTGAATCAGCTTCCCACCGGAAGCGGCACTGCACTTCCGGATTCCAGGCGGACTGATAGAGCTCGCCGAGCAGGGCGTTGCTTTGAGCGATATCCATGTCCTTGATATGGCTGGTAAAGGCACCATTGACATAAACCACCCGATCTCCTGTCTCGGGATGGGTCCTGATGACAGGATGCTCCACGGGCGGATAGAGTTCGTGAAGGTCCTCAGGTTTCTTATCGAGCCGCTTGGCGAAGACCCGGGCGATGTCATGCACCGCCACAAGATCCTGAATGCGCTCCCGTGTGGATTCGGACAGGCGCTCATAAGCCAGGCTCATGTTGGCAAACAGGGTGTCCCCGCCTACTGGCGGGACTCTTCTGGCCCTCAGAATGGATCCCAGTGAGGGCTGCTCGCGCCAGGTCACATCAGAATGCCAGAAGTTTTCAGCGCCACGCGACTTGGGCCCGTGCGCGATGTGCAAAACCTCGCGATGAGGCTGATCCTTCGGTGTGGCAGGATGAATTTCGAGTTCTCCGAACTGTCTCGCAAAAGCTATGTGTTCCTCAGTGGTGATGCTCTGGTCGCGAAAGAACAGGACTTTGTGTATAAGCAGTGCGTCACGCAGATCGCCGATGACACCGGCCCCCGCCGACCTGATGTCGATATTTGAGACCGTTGCCCCAATTGCCGGGGTAAGTGCTTGTATTTTCATCGCTTGCCTGACTCAGCTTTGACCGTAGGTTTCTGGATGAATGCTGCCGCTGAAGTTCAGATGTCCCGCACTCATATCTGACAGTAATAGTAGCGCTTGTGCACTGCTTCTGCCCCCTAGTATTTCCGCGGGATGCGACTAACCGCACTTGGCGGATGACGTGCAGGTGATAGGCGGACTGTTAGGTCCGGGTGAGACTGCCATGGTAGAAATTCAGGGTCGTCGTGGGCGCAACGCAATGGTGTCGGTTGCAGCCATGCTGATTCCCACCAACGATACCTTTATGGCCCTGCCGTCCATGCGGTTGCCGATCGCCGGTTCGGCGGAGTACCTCATTTTTTCTTCGGCAGCGGGTCTTCTAAGTCGGTGGGCTAACCGGGAAGTGAACAAGGTGTCGCAAGTCCAGTGACCACATGAGCTCGGGCCCCGTCGATGCGTCGGTATGGCTTGGGGCCGCGCAAATCACGAGCTGCCCGTCTGGTAGCGCCAATTCATAGAGTACCTGGGCTCCCTGGAACGCACGATGCCTGACCGGCAGTGAAAGTTCGCCTGCCGTATCAGCGCGCACATCATCCGGCCTGATCAGCAGCTTCAGGTGCGCATTTGCCGGCAACCCCGCCGGCAGCGCCAGCATTGATAACTCGCCGGTGGCATTTCCGTGGTCGTCAGTGCGCAGGTGGATGAAGTTGCCACCGCCGATAAAACTGGCCGCAAACTCAGTGGCAGGGCAATGGTAGAGCTCGTAGGGAGTGGCCGTCTGTTCAATACTTCCGCCCTGCATCAGGGTTACCTGATCCGCTATCGCCATCGCCTCATGTTGATCGTGCGTGACCATAAGTGCGGTGACGTGCCTCTCCTTGAGCAGGTCACGCACTTCTCTGGCCAATTGCTCTCGCAGGGAAGCATCCAGCCCCGAGAAAGGTTCGTCCAGTAGCAGCAGTGCCGGTTCTGGCGCCAGTGCGCGCGCAAGCGCGACCCGCTGCTGTTGTCCGCCCGATAGTTCGTGCGGCATCGCCTGTGCATTGGAGCTCATGCCGGTCAGTGACAGCATTTCATCCACAACGTCCCGCTGTTGATCGGCGTGCAACTGGCGTAGGCCGAAAGCGATGTTGCTGCGCACGTTGAGATGGGGGAACAGGGCGAAATCCTGGAACACCATGCCTACCTTGCGTTCCTCTGGCGGCACATGAACGTGGTCTCCGGATACCAGCCGCTCGCCGATGATGACGCTGCCCTCGCTGGCCGTGACGAATCCGCTGACAGTGCGCAACAGCGTGGTCTTGCCACAACCGGATGGCCCAAGCAGGCAGCCAATAGCGCCTGTCTCCAGGTGGAGATCCACTGATCGCACCGCGCGTAGCTCGCCGTAGTCGGCGCTGAGGCCGATAATCTGAAGCGGTTTACTCACGGTTCGGCTCTCCTGAAAGAATTCCGCGCACCAGAAGTATGACTGGTGCCAGGCCGATGATCACAATGGCCAGCGCAGGCAGGGCGGCGTCAGCCAGGCGTTCATCTGAGGCCAGCTCGTAGGCACGCACTGCCAGGGTATTCACGTCGAAGGGGCGCAGGATCAGCGTGGCGGGCAGTTCTTTCAACACGTCGACGAACACGAGCAATAGGGCAGTCAGCAAGCTGCCTCGCAGCATGGGGAGGTGGACGCGCCGCAGTGTCTGGGTGGGATTGGCACCCAGGGTGCGGGCTGATTCATCGAGTTCGGGACCAATGCGAGCCAGCCCGGATTCTACTGATTGCAGGGAGACGGAGAGAAAGCGCACAACGTAGGCAAATAACAGCGCTGCCATGGTGCCGGATAGAATCAGGCCGGTAGAGTTGTCAAACCAGGCGCGGAAAAGGGCATCTACGCGGTTATCCAGCCACGCAAAGGGAATCAGTACACCGACGGCGATGACCATGCCCGGCACTGCATAGCCCATGCTCGCAACGCGAACTGTGGCGCTTTCCATAAGCCCGGGCGACAGACGCTTGCCATAGCCCAGCAGCAGCGCCACCAGCAGGCAGCACACGGATGCCAGCGTAGCCAGCATGAAACTGTTGTAAACCAGTGACAGGAAGGCGGAATCGAAGATTGCCCGCCAGCGGTCCAGCGACCACTCAAGCAACTGGAGGGCGGGCAGCAGGAATCCAGCGGTCATCACCAGGGAAAGCGCAATACTGGCACCAGCCCCCTGCCAGCCCGACAGTCGCAGGGGCGCGGCGCGCCTCGCAGAGCGATAGTGAAAGCGCATCCGTGAACGGGACGCCCGCTCCAATGTCACCAGAACCAGAATAAACACCAGCAGCATGGCACACAGCTGGGCAGCGGTAGTCAGTTCCCCCAATCCGTACCAGGTCCTGAAAATACCCGCAGTGAAAGCACTGACACCGAAGTAATCAACGGTACCGAAGTCGGCGAGCGTCTCCATCAGCGCCAGGCTGACCCCGGCGACGATCGCGGGCCGTGCCATCGGCAGGGCCACCGCGAAAAAAGTCTGGCGGGGTGTTCTTCCCAGGCTGCGACCAGCCTCCAGGATGGTCGCGGACTGTTCCATAAAAGCCACTCGGGTCAGCAGGTAGACGTAGGGGTAGAGCACCAGTGACAGCATGCAGATCGCCCCGCCCAGGGAGCGTATCTGGGGAAAATAGTAATCGCCGTAACCCCAGCCAAACCAGTCGCGAAGGCCGCTTTGTACAGGCCCGCTGAAATCGAGCATGCCGGTATAGGTGTAGGCGATGATGTACGCGGGCATGGCCATGGGCAGTAGTAGTGCCCAACTGAGCATGCGGCGGCCGGGAAACTCGTAGGCAGTGGTCAGCCAGGCGGCACCCACGCCGATAACAAAAGTGCCCAGACCCACGCCCGCCATCAGCCACAGGGATGTCGCCACGTAGCGGGGCACCACGGTCTCCAGCAGGTGTCCCCAACTCTCGGAATAGGGCAGCAGCAGTGAACCGACGATCACCATGACAGGCATCGCAATGACCGCCGCTGTTAACAGCAGTGGCCAGCGCCACCCGCCGGTCTGGCTGGGCGCCGTCCGGGAGTGCGAAGTGAGTAAGCTCCCTAGCGCCAATTGGCCCTGTCCATGGCCTTAACGGCTTCTGCGTTCAACCGGCCCAGTTCGGTGACCGGCACCGTATCAGCCTTGAAAGTACCCCAGGAAGCAAGCAGGTCGCTGGGCGGTACGCTGGCACGCACCGGAAACTCGTTGTTGGTTTCGGCATACCAGCGCTGGCTCTGGTCATTAGCGAGGAACTCGATCAGCGCCAGCGCCGCCTCTGGATTGCTGGACGATGTGGTCACACCCGCGCCGGAGACATTAATGTGGGTGCCGCGACCGTCCTGGTTAGGCCAGAAGATTCCCACTTTAGCGGCAGCAGCTTCCTGCTCGGGGTCGCCCGAGTTCACCATTCCGCCCAGGTAATAGCTGTTCACAACCGCGACGTCACACTGGCCCGCCGCCACCGCTTTGATCTGGTCGCGGTCGCCACCCTGGGGTGGTCTGGCAAAGTTGGGCACGAAGCTGGTCAGCCATGCCTCGGTGGCGTCCAGGCCTTCGGTAGCGATCATGCCCGCCAGCAGCGACTGGTTGTAGATGTTGCTTGAGGAGCGAATACAAACGCGGCCTTTCCACTCCGGCTCTGCCAGTCCCTTATAGGTGCTCAGCTGCGCCGGTTTCACGCGATCGAGTGCATAGACAATGCCCCGTGCTCTTACGCTGAGCCCGTACCAATAGCCCTCGGCACTGCGAAGGTGTGCTGGAATCTCCCGTTGCAGCGCCGGTGATACCACGGGCTGCAATACGCCAGCCTCCTGGGCGCGATAGAGGCGTCCAGCGTCGGTGGTGAGCAGCAGGTCGGCCGGCGAGTTGCGGCCTTCACTCTGGAGCCGGGTCAGCAGGGCATCGCCCTTGCCGGTGACCAGATTGACGGTGATGCCCGTTTCTTCTGTGAAACGGTCCAGCAGGGGTTTGATCAGTGCCTCCTGGCGCGCAGAGTAAACGTTGAGTTCCTCCGCTGCGAGTTGGCCGGTGGGCAAAGCGATAGCGAATGCCAGCAGCATATGCGGCAGCCATCGTGTGCTCTTGGACATAATGGAGTTCCAGAGGTTAATTGAGAACGCTAATTATTCTCATTTAGAGAAGGAACGCAAGCGATGCCTCCGTGTTGTGTGCGCCCGCGCCCATTTGAGGTGTTAGCCGGGCACGGGAATAGTAGACTGATCGACTGCAAAGTGATGGAGTGCCAGCGTTTGACTCGACCGACCCAGCAAGTAATTAGATCCTGCGTGATGGCCGGCCTGCTGCCGGTTTTGCTCGCCTGTACACCCGATCCCGTGCTCGAAGAAGGCAGCTGCGACAACACGCTGTCAGAGGAAGAGGCAGAGGCTGGCTGGCAGCTGTTGTTCGATGGCGAGAGCCTGGCCCAGTGGCGTAGCTATGGCGAGGAATCAGTGGACGATGGCTGGGCAATCGAAGGGGGTTGCCTCACCCGCGTGGGCTGGGCAGGGGATCTCATCACTCGTGAGCAGTACGGTGACTTCGAACTGAAACTGGAGTGGCGCATCTCTGACGCCGGCAACAGTGGAATCTTCATTCGTGGCGACGAATCTGGCGATTCACTGCCGCAAACGGCGATGGAGATGCAGGTGCTCGATAACGTGGGTCACTGGGACCGGCACGAGCCAACACATCGTGCGGGTGCCTATTACGACATGATTGCCCCCGATCACGACACGACCCAGCCGGTGGGAACCTGGAACGTCGTGCATATCATTGCCCGCGGCCCGCACATTGAGTTTTGGCTCAACGGTCGTCAGACCGCCGCATTTGATCAGGGCGGTCGCGAGTGGCAGGCACTCTACGACAAGAGCAAGTTTGCAGAACGGCCGGGTTACGGCTCACTGCTGCGCGGACACATCGGGCTGCAGGATCACTGGGATAAGGTCTGGTATCGCAATCTCAGAATTTTGCCACTTGACTAAGCATTGGTCAGGGGCGATTCAATGCCCAGTTGTATTCGTATGTCACCCGGCCCTGCCATTGGGCTAGCGCGGCGCGGGATTCTTCATGCGCGTAAGCGGCCAGCCATTTCAGCACGGCCTCGCGATCATCACCGAAGTCATCGGCGAACCACTTGAAAATGGTGGACAGTTGCAGCGTATCGCCGTTAATGCTGAGGCCGCGCGGATGAGCAAGATACTCACCGGTGGCGCGATTCATTAAATGGTCCAGATTGTCGGCCGTAAACGGTTCTGCCTGCAGGTTAGGGCAGCCGATGCTCGCGCAGTTAACCGCGAAGTGAACTCGTGGGTCCCGGTACAGCGGCCTGAGAATTCGGTGTTCGATGTCATTCAGGCTCAGGGCGACACCACCAACGGTGATGACTTCGCGTCCCCAGGGACCAAGACTGAACAGGCCGTCGCGGATGTCGCGAATACTGTCAACACCCGGATTCTCCACGATCAACTGGACGGTTAACGCGTTATACAGATTGATCCAGTAGGCTTGCTGCTGTGCGGTTGTTAGCTGCGGTACAGCGATGGCAGCCAGGGTGTCGATGTAGGCCGAGAGCCGGGCGTTGTCTGCCGCAGTCACCGCGGCGTAGTCGAAACGGCTGACACCCGAGGGGTGCTGGTCATCCAGGTAGCGCGCAAGGAGTTCGCCCCAGGCGCTGTGATCAACCTGAATCGTCATGGTATCGACGGCGGGGCGCCACAACTCCCAGGCTTCGGATTTGGGGCTGAACAGGGCTTGAGCGCCCGGTGCCGCGATGAGCATCAGTAGCAGGCTCAATAGTTGAAAGTGCTGTCTCATGAATGGTGTCCGGTGAAGCTCGTGGCTTTGATCGGTGAAACGGCGCATAGTTCCGGGCAGTAATAGAACGCCGTCATTACAAGATCAGGCGACTGGCGTATGATCGAAACCGAAGCCTCGGCGTTGTCCCAGATGGTGCGTTACCTACTCTTTCTGTTTATCACAATCCTTATCGGCGGCTGTGCCGGCTACGAGATCAAGAACGTGGCCAAGTCCGATGTGGATCTGGTGACGGACGAATTTATTGACGAGACGCGGCGCCTTGTCAGAGAGCTCACCATCAAGCTCTATAAGCGCAACCCCGGCGAGCTGCGGAAAAATCCTGGCTTCACGATCGAGTCACGGCTGGTGCAACTGGCTAGCAACCCCGGTGAACTGCGCTTCAGTGAACTGGGTAACCGGGAAGGTATCGACGCGCTGGAACTGGTGTTTGATGAGCAGTACCGCGGC
>Ga0213866_10001994_pt1 | contig 14762 bp, 14 predicted proteins | sample PICome_11_FD_160079 | JGI IMG/M metagenome (GOLD analysis project Ga0213866, IMG submission 160079) | Coastal seawater microbial communities near Pivers Island, North Carolina, United States - PICO284 | ecosystem: Environmental > Aquatic > Marine > Coastal | place: USA: North Carolina...
CTCCCTTAACAGTAAAGGGATAAATAAACTCCCATCCTTCTCTGAGAGAGACATTCCAATAACTTAATTCAACTGATGACTTATTTTTTGGTTTAACAACGTCGTAAGACAAAAACGCAGCACCTGCCAATGATAAAAATATAAACGATAAATAAGTAAAGCTGGTAAAGATATAAATAGATAAACCAATGACAATAGAAGTGCCTATACCAAATAATCTTATCTTACCGTTGTCAAACGGTGCAGAAGTTATGGAAAAACATACCGCCAAAAAGAAGACAATGAAGTTATTTAAAATCCCAAAAAAATAATGAAAATAGGGAACAGTTATAAATAACCAAAACATCACTTCATATATATGTATTTCCTTGGCTTCAGCAATAAATTTTATTTTAGGTAATAAAATTATCAGGATTGCAGGAAAAAATATTAAGAAAAAAGTCAGTAAGGTTTCATTATCGAGTAAGGCAAAATACTCTATTGCGGCAAAGGTTATTAACCATAAACCAAATCTTTTTTTTTGAAACTCTGTAAGGCTGTTCATGAACTAAAAAAAACTCTAATAATTTAGTATATTCTTATATTAATAAATTTATTAAATTTAAACAAATGTAAGGGGCAGGAGTACCAGCCCGGTACTCCGGGTATATCTCTAGTGGTGATACGCTCTTAATTAGAGGAACAGGAAGAACAGATTTTCAAAATGGATCTGCTGACAATCTTTATGAAAGTTTGCACCAAAAATTGCTAACCTTACCTCCAAACACCATTGTTTATCCTGGACATGATTATAGGGGCATGACCTCATCAACTATTGATGAAGAAAAAAATAATAATCCAAGATTATTACTTACAAAAAAAGATGATTTTATAAATCACATGAATAATTTAAAGTTATCAGATCCAAAAATGATGGATGTTGCTGTTCCAGCAAACCTTAAATTAGGATTAGAATAAGTCAGCGGAATACTTATTTCAGAACTCCCTGCGGGATGCTAATTTACAAAGAAACTCACAATAGTCGGCTTTAATTTTGAATAAGGCTAACTGCCTGCGAAGGCTGTTCCAAAAACTCCAACCGCCAATTCAGCCCAAATTAACAAAAAAAGTATTAGTAAAAGAAATACTAATAAAAGCTTCAATCTTGAAGAGCTTAAATAGAAAATAATAAGATTTATCAAGACACTCAAAGAGAGAATTAGTGATGCCATAATTAAAAAATCAAACAAGCTCCAATCTAGCTCAAAAAAAATTACACCTAATAAAGGAAACAAAAGAACAAGAAGCGGAAAGAAAATTTTTATCAATTTAATTTTATTGTTATTCATAGCCACATTCTGGCACTATTTTTGTATTTTAAAAAATCTTCTCCAAACAATCTTTCCATTACTTCTTCTTCGGGCCTAATTTGATATTTAGTTATGTAAATAGCAAATAGAAGAGTGAAAAGGATACCTCCAATTACATTAAACATTAATGCTAAGCCAAGTAAAATCATAACCATGCCTAAATACATTGGGTTTCTTGAGTATTTAAAAATTCCAGAAGTGACTAAAGAAGAAGCATTTTCAATTTTTATGGGATTGACGGTCGTATTTTGTTTTTTGAATAAACCTACAGCTAATATAAGAATAGTTAGACCTGCAAAATATAAGATATAACTTAGCATAGTCAAAAATTCTAAATTAAATTCAGGGAAGTATTCTTGTGAAAAATATATACATAACCCAAAGAAAAAGGTAACAATTGGAGGAGGTATCTTATTTTTCATCATTTAATCCTAATCAAAGTTATTTCTTTTAACAAACTATTTAGTAGAAAGATATAGATTTTTGATTTAATAATTTATTTTATATATAATTTGTACATATTTATTAAACGTTCATCCTTAAGGGGACGGAAGTAGTCGAAAGACGAAGGAACGCATTATCATCGTTCATCTCGAAAGAGACGGAAGTAGGTAATGATACCGAAGGAACGCATCTTTTTAAAAGGAGATGTTATGAATGGTCTAAACATTCGAAAAAATCAAAATACACCTAAACTAGGTAATAAAATGAAATTGCAGATAGCGATTAATAAGCTTGCATATAATTTGCGCGTGCAGAGTATAGCTGAGCATAAATCTAAACCTAGAAAGGATGTATTTTTTCCTTATTATCTGTAAGGTTATAAATTAGAAAAAGAGAGCTATATGCTCTCTTTTTTATTGGTAAAAATAATTTATATATATTAACTGTACCTAATAAATATTTGACTATATTAAATAGAGTGCGAGAATGAAAGTAGTCAAATTTTAGGGAGAGTTATGAAAAATTTTTTTACATTTTTATTTGCAGTTGTTTTTTTAGTGAGTTGTTCAATGGAAGAGCCTACATCAGAAACGCCTGATCCATTAGATAATCAATTTTTTACTGAATTTATGCCTTGTAAAGCTGGACCAGATTTCAATTCAGAGAATATGACAATTATGATTTCAGAATGGCAGAAACTTTTAAGCGCTGAAGGTCTTCAAGGAGTTTGGGGATATGCTCCGGACGGTAACTCAAACTCTGTTGGGGATACCGGATGGTGGGAAATCCAATGGACTTCAGAAGAGTCTGCAGATCAAGCTTGGGAACAATGGGTAGAAAATGAAGATGCTATGGCTTGGCAAGAAAAATACGAATCTGTTCTCAGTTGTGATGGTGAATCTAGAAATGCTTTTGACAGCGTTTTCCCAATTCCATCAGCTACCTATGGCGAGTTACCAGATTCAGGTTATTTTTATACTGAAGTATATGTTTGTGAATTGAATGAAGGTTTCTCAAAAGAAGATGCTGTAAATTTTCTTTACGGTTTTAGGGAAGCTGTTGCAAATGCAGATTACTCTGATACATCTTATCACCTAGGTAATTATTTTTTTCATGATGATCCATCCAGCTTTTTATGGATGAATTTTACAAATAGCAAAGAGGCCATGAATAAAGCTGCTGCCTCATTTGAAGCAGAAGTGAGAGAGAACATGTTCCCATTGTTTAGTGAATTTGCTTCGTGTGGCGAAAAGCCTGATTTATATAATGGTTTCACTCTTTATTGGTCTGAGGATAAAGATTTTATGCCTACGTTCCCATCAGATAGCTAGTCATAAAAAGGATTTAAATATGAACAAAAAAATTATTTTAAGTGTCATTTTTTTAATGTCTTCATCTGTGCTTTATGCTAATGATCATAAAAACTCTGAAGCTGATAATATTAAAGTGGTTGATACTTTTTGGGAGAACATTCTTACAAATCCAGATGTATCAATGGGATTACTTCATGAAGATTTCCAATTTGAATTCATGGGTATATGTGAAATATGTCAAAAATATAACAAACAAACTTATGAGAGTGACTGGCTCGGCAATGTTATTCCTGAGGTTCTTCCAAATGGTATTGTAATTAATATCACAAATAGAATTGCTGATAGAGATTGGGTAATTTATACAGTAGAAGGTGAGGCTACTGGCATAAATGGTGAATATAATAATAACTACGTAATGGTTATGAGATTGAAAGAAGGAAAAATCATTTTTTTCCAAGAATACATGAGCGATTTGTTAGCTGAGACTCGATTGCACATGAAAAAAATTGTTGATATTAAATAATATCGATCGTGTCGTATTTAAGGAGAGTTTATTATGGATGATAAAACAAAAATACAAGCCTGTATCCAGTTGTATTTTGATAGCTTGTATGAGTCGGATGCAAATAAAGTTAGATCCTCATTTCACGATGCTGCAATGATTAGTGGTTATTTGCCAGATGGATTGCATGAAATGAATCTTGATGATTTTGCTGGCTTTGTAAGTTCACAGCAACCCTCACCAAAAGAAAATAATGATGAAATTCTATTAGAAATCATATCTTGTGATATCAACGGTTCAACAGCATCTGTAAAAGTTAGGGATGGATATTTGGGCATGGTTTTTATTGATACCTTATCGCTTCTAAAAGTAAATGATGATTGGAAAATATATACCAAACTTTTTCATGTAGAATCATGAGTTATTATTTAATTAAAAATTTATCGAGTTAGGTTTAAATTATGGAAAAAGTTTTAGTTACCGGTGCTACTGGATATATTGGTTTGCACTGTATACATCAGCTCCTTAATCAAGGATATGCAGTAAATGGTTCAGTGAGATCTCCTGAAAGAAAAAATGAAGTTGTAGATGCCCTTCATGGTCATAATGCTTCTACAGAACACCTCAATCTCTATACTTTAAATTTAACTGAGGATTCAGGATGGGATGAAGCTATGGAAGGTTGTGATTTTTTGCTTCATGTTGCATCACCAATATCCCTTGAACGAACTGATGAAGATTATTTTATTCAGCCTGCAATCGATGGAGTAAAAAGAGCGCTATCATTTGCAAAAAAATATAATATTAAAAAAGTTGTACTAACATCATCAGTAGCAGCTATTTTCGATTCTTTAGAAAAAAAAGATATTTATGATGAATCAGACTGGTCAGATCCTGATAACCCTCATATAAGCGCTTATTCAAAAAGTAAAACTTTGGCAGAAAAAGCAGCATGGGAATTTTGGAAAACTGAAGGCCATCCATTTGATCTTGCAGTTATAAATCCTGCTTTGGTTGTTGGAGCATCGATATCAGGTGACATTGGCGAATCAAATAAAGCTGTTGAGATGGTTGCAAGCGGTAGAATGCCAGTTGCTGTACCTTTAATGTTTGGATATGTTGATGTGAGAGACGTTGCAGCAGCTCATATTCTTGCAATGCAAAATCCAGCATCAAACGGCGAGAGGTTTGCTCTAGTTGAAAAAGATTTGTGGTATACAGATGTTGCTAAAATATTAAGAGAAAATGGGTTCGACAAAGCACCAACAATCGGTATTCCAGTATGGCTTGCAAAAATTCTTGCTAATTTTAATAAAGAATTAAAATTAACATTGCCATATCTGGGTAGAAAAAGAAGTATCAAAAATACAAAAGCAAGAGAAAAACTTGGATGGAATCCAAGACCAGCTGAGGAATCTATTTTAGATATAGCTAATCAGATGAAGGAATTAGGAATGCTTAAATAATTCCTGGAATAATAGCTTTCCTATTTTTAGGATAATCATCAAATTTTTCTTGATACCATCTGTGGTGAGCAAGTGCTCGTGGGAATAAATTAGCTATAGTCCATAGTGCAAATACAAAACCAGAGATGCTCCATGTGAGAACTGCCCATCCAATCCATTCAACAATCTCACCAAAATAATTTGGAGCTGAAATATATTTATGCATAAATGTGTTGGGCAAATGATATCCAGGACCTTTTTCTCTTCTTAAGGCAACTATTAAATAATCAGATTTAATATTTATATACATACCAACAAAAAAGATTAAAAGCCCAAAATAAAATACTATGCTATGTATCCAATCTTGAGCATATTCTGCAAAGTAGAATATCCCAATAGCCTGGATGTTCACATTTACGATATTAAAGAAAAATGCTGAAGCAGCTATGCTTATTGGCATTTTTGGATTGGTCATATCTATTACAAATGGATAAATAAATGAACGATGTATATAGTGAAATAACCATATTGAAAGAAAAATTAAATGCACAAGCAATAATTGATCTCTCATAATATAGGCATAAATCATCATCAATATTACACAAGGTGATTCCATTACAACCCAGCCGGCACGTGCTGAAATATTTTTACCCCAACCACTCCTTATATGGCGTCCATAAGGTGCATCAACAAAGAAAAGATAGATAAAACTGACTATCGCCACTAAAACCCAAAATATAAGAAAATCTCTAAAATAATTCATATGCATTTGTGTTTACATAATATGTAAATTTTTAAACATATAAAAGTTTACAGTTCACAAATGAAATCATAAACTTGTGAGGGGAGTTATGCTAATGGAAACAAAAACTTACGATTTTATTATATTAGGTGCTGGTTCAGCTGGGTGTGTATTAGCTAATAGGCTCAGCTCAAATCCTAATTTTAATGTATGTTTAATTGAAGCTGGATCAAAGGATAATGATGTGAGGCTTCGCGTTCCTCTTGGATTTGCTTTTCTAGGTGATAAAAGTCGGTTCAGTTGGAATTATGATACTGTTCCTCAAAAAGAATTTGAAAAAGTATCTGTAACAGAGCCTGCATCTTCAGTTGTAGATTCTGCAGGCGGTGTTCATGAAGTTGAGACCGAGGTAATGGAGCATCGAAAAGGGTTTCAGCCTAGAGGAAAAACTTTAGGTGGTTCAAGTTCTATCAATGCTATGTTGTACATAAGAGGACATGCATGGGACTATGACCATTGGGCTGAATTAGGAAATGAGGGATGGTCATACAAAGAGATATTACCTTATTTTAAAAAATGCGAGCACAATGAAGTTTTTGATGATGATTATCATGGTCAAAATGGCCCGCTAAATGTTTCCAAAATAAGACACAAGAATAAAGCTGTAGATGATTTTGTTAAAACAGGCGCTTCAATCTTTGGTTATAACGAAGACTTTAACGGCGAAAATCAAGAGGGAATTGGTTATTATCAAACTACTCAAAAAAATGGTCAAAGGTGTAGCGCTGCTAAAGCATACCTTGTACCAGCAATAGAAAGAAATAATTTAACTGTTTTAACTGATACAAATGTTGCAAAGATTAATATTACTGATGGAACTGCTACAGGAGTTCAATGCTTAGATCAGGAAGGCATTGAGTTTACTATTAATGCTTCTAAGGAAGTTATATTATCTTCAGGTGCATTCGGTTCTCCTCAGGTGCTACTCAGATCTGGAATAGGACCTGAACAAGAAATAACTAAACATGGTATCGAACACAAACTTGAGCTACCTGGAGTAGGTAAAAATCTTCAAGATCATATAGACTTCATAACAGTTCATAGATATAAATCAATAAATCTTTTAGGTTTCTCATTAGGCACTATATTTTTTAAATACCCTTTAGAAATTCTTAAATATATTCTTTCTAAAACAGGTATGTTTACATCTACTGTAGCTGAATCTGGAGGTTTTATTCGATCAAGAAATGACATTGATATTCCTGATATTCAGCTTCATTTTGCTCCTGGTATGATAGTTGATCATGGAAGAGAAACTTTATGGGGAACAGGTATAAGCTGTCACTCGTGTCTGTTACGACCAAAATCGAGAGGCGAAGTAACTCTTAAATCAGCAGATCCATCAGATGATCCTCATATAGATCCAAAATTTTTGTCTCATCCTGATGATGTTGTAGATATGGTTGCTGGCTATAAAAAAATGATGAAGATTATGAATAAAGAACCGATGTCCAAATATACTAGCAAGCATGTTTTAAGACCGATTGATTTAGATGATGATAAAGATATTGAAAAGGCTATAAGAGAATCCGCTGATACTGTCTATCATCCCGTAGGGACATGCAAGATGGGCAATGATGATATGGCTGTGGTTGATAGCAGTTTAAAAGTTCACAAAATAAGTGGTTTAAGAGTGGCAGATGCATCTATTATGCCCACATTAGTTGGTGGGAATACTAATGCACCAACCATAATGATTGGTGAAAAAGCATCAGATCTTATTTTAAATGATTGGTCATAAATGTTTATAAGATTTTTTTCTATTTTAATTTTCTCATTACAAAGTATCTCTATGACGATAGTCGATGTAAGAACTAAAGCTGAATGGGATTCAGGTCATCTTGAGGGAGCTATTCATATCGAATGGCAAGACATACTCCAGTTGTCACCTAATATTTTAAAGAATGAAGAAATATACTTGTATTGTAGAAGCGGCAACAGATCAGGAAAAGCAACTAAAATTCTTTTAGATGCTGGTTATGTGAATACTATCAATGCTGGAAGCATTAACCAAGCAAGCAAATCTTTGGATATACCCATAATAAATTAGCAAAACTTATTGTATTAATAGTTTTTATGTTGCCAGTTTTTTAAGGTTACAATCTACTTGATGCAAATGTTTTCCAATATATTTAACAAAAAAAAGAATAACATTAAAAAGGTTCTATCTTTTGATGGTGGTGGTGTTAGAGCTATTGCTGGAATTGTCTTTTTACAAAAACTTGAAGCTGAGATCGGAAAAAAAGTTTCAGACATTTTTGATCTATTTGTTGGAACAAGTGCAGGTGCCTTCAATGCATCCAGTCTTGCATCAAAAAGTATAACTATATCTGAACTAAAAAAATATTGGTCAAAAGATTATTTAGATAGAATCATGGATTCCTCATTTTTTTGGGATCAGGCATCTCTAATTCAGGCAAGACCTCGATATGAAACAAAAGGCAGGCTTCAAGTCTTAAATGAAATATTTGGAAACCAGACTTTAGGTAATTCAAATAAGCCTATTGTTACCCTTTGCTACGATATCGAAAAAAGAAAGCATGTTATTCATTCAACTACTAAAACCCCTGAAATTAGTTTTGTCGATGCAATTTGTGCTTCCAGTGCAGCGCCAATGTATTTTCCAACATATAAGATGAAAGATAGTTCTTGGATGATAGATGGAGGTGTTGTAACTAATAACCCAACTTTAATTGGGTTCAATCATGCTAAGAAAATTTTTGGTGATGATGAGATAAAAATTTTGAGCATTGGAACAGGAATAAATAAAAAAAGAATTTCTGGAGAAACTTCATCTAAATGGGGTGGTGTTGGTTGGTTAAGAAACGACATCATGGGCATGATGTTAGATTCTGAGATCCATAACGATATTGCAAAAGATATGCTAGGTAATAATTATCTAAGAATAAATTCAAGTTTGGGAAAAATTAACAGAATGCTTGACGATGATTCAGAAGAAAATTTAGAACAAATTCACCTTATGGGCCTTGATTGGTGGTCTAAATTCGGTCAAAGCACAATTAATTTCATAGAAGATTAATTATTTATACTATTAATCAATCTTTTGCTGTAAGATACTGTTTTTTATTTTAATAGGAATCACATGAATATTTACGTAGGGAACATTTCTTGGGGGATGAATGACCAAGATTTGGAAAATCTTTTTTCCGAGCATGGCACAGTTACATCAGCAAAAATTATTACTGATAGAATGACAAATCGTTCTAGAGGTTTTGGTTTTGTTGAAATGAGTGATGGTGCAGAAGCTGCTATCGAAGCTCTTAATGAAGCTGAGGTTGATGGAAGAAAGCTTGTAGTAAATGAATCTAGACCAAAAGAATCTAGATAGCTATTAAAAAAGCTATTAATTAAGAAATAATCCATAAGTATTTAATTCTTAAATAAGTTAAAAAAAAGTCTTATTTTTTACTTATTTATGTAAATTATTTACATTTTTTTTATATTTTTTTATTTCTTGACTTATTCTTTACAAGAAGGTTAAATACCTACAATTTTATTTTTTTTATAAAGGGGAAATCCGTGAATAAATATTTATTATCATTAATGATGTTGTTACCTTTAACAACTTTTGTAGTTGCTCAAGATGCAGAAGAAACTGAATCTGAGGAAGTAGAAAGCGCAGAAGTTGAAGAGGTTATTACAACAGGTATTAAATCTAGTTTAATAGACGCAATAGAAATCAAACGTAATAACGTTGGTGTTGTTGACGCTATTACTTCTGAAGATATTGGTAAATTTGCAGACCGAAATATTGCCGAAGCATTATCAAGACTTGTTGGTGTTACAACTAACAGAGATAACGGTGAAAGTACACAGGTTACAGTCAGAGGACTTGGTCCAGAATTCAACCTAGTTACTTTGAATGGCAGATCAATGCCTACAGTTCCTCCTTTATGGGTAGGTGGTAGATCATTTGATTTTGGTGACATTTCATCATCAGGTGTTGCTGCTGTTGAGGTTTACAAATCTTCAAATGCTATACTGCCATCTGGTGGCCTTGGTGCAACTATTAATATGGTTACTACAAAGCCTTTAGACGGAAAAGCTGGAGGTGGTATATCAGTTAGAGCTCTTAATCATACTAAAAATGAGATGGGTGATGACTTTACACCTGAGGTTGATTTAGTTTACATAACTAACGGTGAGTTTAATGATGCTAAATGGGGTTTCTCAGTATCAGGATCACATCATGTAATGAACAACAGAGAAACTGGTACTAATGAAATTACTTGGTACCCGAGTTCACTAAATAATAACGTGCCTGCATTTACTGACCAAGCTTCTAGAGTTCCAACAGTCATAACTGATCTAAATACAAGAGATGATGACGTCTTTTTCTTTCCTAACACCCTTGGTTATCAAAATATGGACAATGAAAGAGTCAGAGAAAATCTCCAAACAACATTTCAGTGGGAGCAGGGAATAGTAACTGCCACTTTAGACTACACTATCTCATCAGTATATACAGATCAGTATGGTGTAAGAGGCGCTCAAGGCTTCGGTGGTTTTGACACATCATCTATGACCATTGGTCCTAACGGAGAAGTGCTAACTGCAAAAGTAAATGCTGAAGACATTTATTTTGGTGCCGGTTCTATTTTTTATAATGAATTTAGGTATTCTGAAGGCGATACAAATAATAAATCTCTTGGTCTCAATCTAGAGTTTGCATTATCAGATGATTTTACTCTAGTGGTTGATTATCACGATTCATCAGCTGCTTTTAAAGGTAATCCTGGTGGTAGTGCAACTAGTACTACAATCTTCACAAACGCAGGATGGATGGCATGGGACTGGTGGCCTACTAATTTAACGGCTGCTGGTACCACTAACAAAAGCTTTGATTTTAGAACTAATAAAGTAGGTAACTTATCATTTGATGTTTTTGAAAGTTTTCAAGGTGGCGCTGATTATGGTAATACAGAGCTAGAAGCAAATGATATGGCTGGTAGAGAAGCTTATATAAATTATCAAGATAGAAGAAGTGATTTAGATCAGCTTCAAATAATTGGTTCATGGGATAATAACGATGGTTTGTTCATGGAATCATTAGTTTCTGTTGATTTTGGACTTTCAACTCAAGAAACAACTTTTGTAAGCCAAAAATGGTTTAACTGGCTTAAAACTGGATACGTTAATGATGGTGATCCTGCAAACTTAACTTTTATGTTCCTACCTGATGATGTACTGGAAAAACAATACTTCCCTGGCATTATGGGTTCTGAGGGTGATGATTTCTATTATTTCTATATGCCAAAAGCAGATATGAACTATTGGTTTGGTAGAGCAACTTATCAAGGAACTGGTACTACAGTTGGAGCTTGGTGGAATTCAAATGGACCTCTACAATGGCCAGAAGAATGTCAAAGAAATGATGCTTTTGACGCTGATGGTAATCCAAACGGTGCTAGAGTACTAAGCGGATATACTGATCCATCAAATGCCGTTACTGAAACTCCTTCAACTGTATGGGGTCAATTAGAAGGTTGTTACGGTGATAGAGATAATTTCTCTGTTATCAAAGAATCTCTTGATTCATTATTTGTTAACTTAAACTTTGAAACAGTTACAGATAAAGGACAAGAGCTTAGAGCTCAGTTTGGATTAAGATACGAAGACACTGAAAGGACTTCAATTTCAGATACTGTAGTTCCAACAAATACTGCATGGAGTTTAGGTGTATTTCAATGGGGAGACAGGTATGGTTTAGCAACTACTCCGGCTACCTTTGCAAATACTGGTTCAGGTGACTATTTACTACCAAGCTTAAACGTATCATTTGAGCATGCTGAAAACAGAGTTATAAGATTCGGTGCTAACAAAACTATAGCAAGACCATCATTAGAACAACTAGATTCAGCAAATGATATTGGTGTATTTAGTTCTTTTTCTCCAACAGTTATTGGAACTGGTAATCCTAATCTAGAACCATACGAGTCAGTAAACTATGATTTTGCATACGAATACTATTATAAAGAAGGTAGTTACGTAGCAGTAAACTTCTTTGTAAAAGAGATAAGTGGGTATCACGGCTCAGGAATGAATCAAAGCTCTTATAACGGAGTTACAGATATCTCAGCTGGACCAAGAGTTGTTTATGATGGAACTTATAACGATGAGTTCTGTTTATGGACAGGTGGTGTTGGTACTCCAGAACAGGGTGCACAAGATCAGGGTTGGTGGGCTTGTGGTTGGACTCAACCAGTAGATTGGCAATACATGTTAACTACTATGCCATGGGGACCAGATTACGATTACTCATGTAAAACTGATGTAGATTGTATAAATGATCCTGGAAATGGTAATGCTGTTTACTATAGTAATGCTGGAGATCCTCTATACATATTTAACCTTTCTCAACCTGTTAATAAATATGATGGTACTCTTGAGGGTGCTGAGCTAGCAATTCAACACTTGTTTGACAATGGTTTTGGTATAGTTGCTAACGTTACTCATATAGCAGGTGATACAGCTGTAGATCCTTATGAACTTGAAGAGCAATTTGCTCTGCCTGGTTTCGGTGACGCAGCTAACTTTGCAGCATTCTATGAAGATGACAAAGTATCAGCTAGGGTTGCTTATAACCTTACAGGTGAGTACTACACAGGTAACGATGAGTACAACCCATTATTCGTAACAGAAAGAGGTACAGTGGACTTTAATGCTACTTATTTCGTAAACGATAATGTTGCTGTATTTGTTGAAGGAATAAATGTAACAGACGAAGACGTGCACTTATATTCAAGATATGAAGATATGTTATTCTTATATCAAGATCACGGCCCAATCTATAAAGCTGGATTTAGGGTTAACTTCTAATCTTTGCATTTAAGATATTAAAAAGAGGGCTTTTTAGCCCTCTTTTTTTATGTTTATAATAAATTAATGCAAAAATATATTTATCTATCATCTGTCTTATTTTTACTTTCATGTGGTGGTGGGGGCGGTGGAGGTTCATCGGTTCCCTTTGCAATTACTTTTGGTCTTGATTCTTTTTCAGTCAATGAAGATACCTCTTATTCAGGTAGTTTGAGTGTTTCAGCTAATGAAACAGTTACTTTAAACTATAGCATTGTCTCAGATGTTACTAATGGGACTTTAAGTATTGGATCCTCGGGCAGTATCTCATATCAACCTAGATTAAATTTTAATGGTATGGATCAATTTACCTTTTCAGTTACTGCGGTTGAAAAAAATGTTACAAAACAAGCAGTAGTCAATATCACTGTTAACGAAGTCAACGATATGCCAACAATTAGTTTGGCTGAAACTATAGATTCATCCAATGAATCTTTGCGATTTGAAAATAGCCAATCTTTTAAAATTTTTGTTGATGACGTTGATAATCAAATTGAGGACTTAAGCTTTTCAATTGTTATTGGAGATGAGTCACTTCCTGCAAGTTTTACTCCTGACTCAGATTATCAAAACTCTAAAAGAGGATCTTTTTCGTATGATTTATCATCTTTACAGACAGCTGGATTTTTTGAAGCTCAAGTAACTGTTTCTGATAGTGCAGATCAAAACTCACTTTCTTTTAGTTCATGGTTTGTATCGAATAAAGAGGTAGTTACCATTGAACAAGATGATGACCCTGAAGACGGTTTTGATGGCGGCGACAAAACCCCAAAAGACTATAATGTGTATTATTTATCAGGAAGTCCAAATTCGCTTGCAAGAACTAAATATTTATTTATTGGAGATTCTCTCGATGGACAGATTGATATTGATTTGTACAGAAGGGCATTGATTGCCTCAGTCAATAAGCTCAGAGATTCTGATGCTTCTGGTTTTTTTAATGAAAATTATTTTACTATTGTTTCAGCAGAACCGGTCAATCCTGACGGCACCTCTCCAGTTGGAGTAAGAACAGATTGTTATGATTGGGATGAAACAATTTATTGTATTGGCGACATGGATACGGCAATATTTTCTGACTTGCTTCCTGATTATGTCTTAGTGTCTACTTTAACCAGAGTCCAAGGACGAGGAGTTAATCTTGGATATAGAAATATTCAGAGAATTAGGGAGTCTGATCCAGAAAGAACTAGTAATACCCTCATGCATGAACTAGGTCATGCTCATGGCTATATGGGTGATGAATATAGAACCGATGATGATAGGGATGTAAGCGCTTATGCTGATGATAACGTGAATACTACAACTCAATCAGATGTATCCTTATTAAAATGGCATCATCACATAGAAGACCTTAATAACGTTTTAGGAAAAGATTTAAAAGTTTGTTATAACACTGCTGATGGCAGTATTTACGATAGAGATGCCAATGAATACGTTGATGGCTTAGATTGCAGTTGCTTAGTTAATGTTTGGGATGATAATGGAAACTTTGTAAGAAAAAATCCAGAATGCTCGAAAGTAGGCTTATTTGAAGGAAATTATTATGGTGAATATGATAACTACAGACCAACTTTTTGTTCAATTATGGATTCATGCACCGAGGGTGGTTACGGAAAAGTAAATGTCGAGGGATTTGCAATAGGCTCTATTCAAAACCAAGGCTTTTATGATGGAGAAACCGTCAACTTTGGACAAGACGCTCAAGGTAGAAATACAAATTTTCAAATCGAACTAGATGTAGACTACGATACTTCAATGATAACTCTCAAGTGGTATGTCAATGGAATAGAGGATACGTCATTGGAAAATCAAACATCAGTATCTTTTAATAGACCTTCAAACAACGGAGTAGATATTTATACAGCTAAGGCAATCGATCTTACAGGAACTATAACAGCTGAAGATGATGTTCTTGATCATAGTGATTTTTATGAGGGATTATTTCAGTCTTCATTTTATTGGTGTGCCGATTATGACGCTTCTCAAGATCCGTCATGTCAAAGTTGGAGATATAACCCAAGTTCA
>Ga0213866_10001996_pt1 | contig 14754 bp, 15 predicted proteins | sample PICome_11_FD_160079 | JGI IMG/M metagenome (GOLD analysis project Ga0213866, IMG submission 160079) | Coastal seawater microbial communities near Pivers Island, North Carolina, United States - PICO284 | ecosystem: Environmental > Aquatic > Marine > Coastal | place: USA: North Carolina...
AAGTTGTATCCATAAACAAATACATCAGCACTGATTTCAACTGGATATGTGCTTCCTCCTTCAACTATTAGACCGTCTCTGATTCTTGCATATCCAGCAACATCTAATGTATATGATGGATCATTTGTACCTATTCCAACCATGTAGTTAGGTTCAGAAGAACCCCCAAAATGAGACTTTTCTGTTCCTAGTCCAACAAACTGTGAGGACCCACGATTTAAACTTATTTCATCTACAAAAAATCTAGCACCATAATCTATATTAGAAAAACATAGTGAATTTGCATACGCAGTGTCCGAAACGAATATAAGTGCATCTAGTCCACTATCAAATGGAGGTACTCCAAAAAATATTCCTTTATCATTTCCCTTGTTAAAATATGCTGTGGTGCCAATAGAAATCGAATTAGAGACAGTTACACCATCAGAAGTAGTCTCAAATTTCTTTGAATTACCATAATAAAGTTCAACAGAACCATTTGCCGTTGCTCTTAAATAATCTTCACCACTCGTATAACTTTGTAAATATAAATTGTTAGAATATATTCTTAAAGCATTTGTTCTCTCTTCAATATAACTATCAGTGCCATCACTGAAAATTTGAAGATCACCAACTACAGGACTAACACCATTCCCAAACCAAAGTCTGTCATTATCTAAAAGGTGAACATTATCATTAAATGTTGAAACTCCAGAAACACTTAATTGTTTAGCAAATAAAGTTTCTCCAGTTACAGTTGTGATGCCAGAAAATGTAGAAACGCCAGAGACACTTAATGCGTTAAAAGTACCACCAATTGATACGTCTCCACCAACAGATAAGTCAGTGCTGATTGCTACATTAACAGCATTGATATTCAGATTATTGGGACTAGTTAATGTGGGAGTGCCAGATGCGCCGATCAAATTGATCTGCTTTACTCCAAATTTCTTATCTGCCATCTCTAGAGGTTTCTAATTATTTATTGTATCTTGGGAATACCTGACCCGTTTGAGGTCTTCTACCGCCAAACCAACCTGGTTGAGTAGTAGTTGTAATCTCAAAAGAACTTCCAGATCCATTTCCAATACTTACTGTACCATTACTAGTATTAAAGTTAACCGCTTGGTAGTTAGAAGCGACTTCAGCAGCAGTTAATCCTCTATCTTTATAAACTCTTATGAGGGGTATTTTTCCATCAAAACAATACCCTTCCCCAAGACCAGAGGTATATGTACCAATAAGAATGTTCAATGTTGGTGTAATTGCTGAAGAATAACTACTAGAAGTTGCCGCTACCGAATCAATATAAAGATCGACTGTGTTAGAAACTCTACTTACAACAACATGATGCCATTCATTTAAGGTTACGGCAGTTGGATGTGATATGCTTAGAGCAAGAACATTCGCTTGAAAATATAAATTTCTACTACTATTAACAAAGAATATAAATGAATTATTTTCATTTCCAGTGGTTGTCCAGCTTGATATAATCGCTGATGGATAAGTTGCGTTTGGAGTTGAACTTAAATAAACCCATGCTTCAATCGCAAAATCTCCAGAAAAACTTATTTTACTATCACTATCTACTAATCTTGCTGCACCAGATGGGCTAGAAAAAACTAGAGATCCATCAGAATAACTATAAGTTCCAGTAAGGCTAAAGTCAAGATTATTACTTGTTAGATCCTTCCAAGTTATGTTGTAAGCACTGTCAGTATAAGACTCCTTAATAGAAGAGTCTAAATGTAGTACGAGATCAGATGGAGAAGTAATATAAGAAATCTGTCTGGATTGAAATGTAGTGGTTGTAGCAATCCCAACTACTGCGGTATTTAAATTGGAGATTGTATAATCTGCCATCAAACCTTCCTCGCACAAAAGAGAATTCCACGAGTTCTTGTAGTCTGATTATAAGTACCAGTAATTACAGTATAAACTTCAGATCCACTAATAGTAATTGTATCTCCTTGTTGGATATTTGCTGATGGCGTAGCATAATCAAAATTAATCAGTACAAAATCATCTGGCAAGTAATATGGACATGGGATCATCAACGCACTTAAAGGTATTCCTTTGATTACGGCATTGTAATCCGAATCTGAACCAATTGGACTAAGATCAGTTGAATTGTTTCTATAATAAAACTTATGCTCCGTGTATGTATCACTCCCACTAGATCTAGGATAAGTAGTGGGTAGATATGTTGTATCGATTCTAGCATATTGTTGTCCGCCAACATTTCCAGCAGAACCATTAGTTATAAGATATCCAGTCTCTGCAGATCTCATAGATACTTTGGCATAAGTATCATCCAGATAACCAGTATATGTTCTAAACATTAGTTCTGGAGTTGTCGAATTACCAGAAGAAGGAACTATAGATGTTATTCCACCCAAGAAGACGTTGTTATAGTCCCATAAGTTAGATGTATAATTATGTAAGATAAAAGTTTCAAAGGTGTTATCAGTCAAATGAGTCGATGATAAAGATGATTGCTTATAGGAGAATACAGCAAATTTTGGATCAATAGAAGACCTATAAACATTTAATTCCAAATCATAGGAACTACTAGAACTTATTGTCCAGGGATCAGCACAATTTGTTGCTTCACCAGTATCAATAGAGGATGTAAGAAATCTTTCTATACCCTGATTAATTTCGAAGTTTGATATATCAAGAGCACTTTGTCCGCGAAGAGAATTTCCATAATAAAGTCCCTTATCTGCCGTAATATCAGTATCATATGGATGAAATGCACTTCCAGTCGATACTACAAGAGTATGCGCTTGTGAAGAACTTCCATTCTGAACTTGAAAAACTCTATAAGTGGATCCATATTTTTTATTTTCTTCAATAACATGTCTTTGAACAGCAAAAGGATATGTCCCACTAAGATCACTATCATAAAATTGATTAGTCGAACCATATCCAACTGGAGATGCCCCACCATCAACATTAATAGTTATACTTAAATCACTAGCACCACTAGCAGAAGTTCCAATATCTTCTGAGGATACAGTTACAACTTCACCGTCAGTATATCCATATCCAGGACGATTTACCATTACTCTATTAATATTTCCAGAACTTCTACTAATGTAAAAACTTATATCTGTACCAACACCACTTGTTGATGTCTGCCTTATATCTGGATATATATCACCACTGGAACCAACTGTTCCACCACCACTATAGACACTAATACCAGTGGCAATACCAGTATGTGTAGATCCATGCCAACCCAACCAAGTAAAGGCATTTTCAAGTTGAGTAAGTATAGCACTTTTAGCAAAACCAGCGTTGATTGTAAAAGTATTAGTTGTGATTGCCATTAGTCTCTTATGCCTCCAGTTGAAGAATGGTTAGGTCTACAGAAATAGTTGAAGTGATACCAGAAAGATTTGTAATTGCTGCATATATTGTTGTAGCAGCTGGTGTATCAAGGTTTCCACCCATCACAAAAGGAGAAATAATCTGAGATGTTGATACTCCAGTAGTAACAACTTCAGCGATAACACCACTTCCAGCAAGTGGATCTTCACCAACACTTCTAGAACTATCGTTTGCTCTAGATGTACTATCAGTATATAGTCTTAACCAAGCAGCAGTAGAAAGTCCTACTTTCAATAGCGAGTAGGATTTAAATCCAGCAATATCAGTATTGCCAATTCCATTATTTACAATCGCAGTTGTAATGCCAGAAACAATTGTTCTGGATTGTAATGAACCACCAGAGGCAGAAATCGTAGCAATACCAGAAGAAGAATATGTTACATCAAGACCAGTTCCAAAGTTAACTGTTCTTGCGGATCCAACATTAACAGCATTGTCTTCTACAACAATACCTTCTCCAGTTGCGTTTATGTTCAGTAGTGCCGATCCATCAATTGCTGGTAGTGTTCCTGTAAGTTGTCCAGCAGGAAGATTAGTTAAGTTTGCGCCAGAACCATAGAATGAAGATGCTGTTAAGATTCCAGATACAAATGCATTATTAGTAAGATAAAGATCAGTACTACTAGTGATTCCAGTAACTGTTACTCCAGCACCAGCAGTCTCTATCTTATTAGATCCAGCATAGTAAAGAGCAGAAGTTCCCTCAGAGGTGAACTTAGCAGAAACGTTTCCGCCTCCAGGATTTTTAAATTGGAACGTGGTATTTGTTGGAATATACCAGGTAAGATCACCCGTCTTTTTATAGCTGATATCAAGTTTATCAGTTGATGACGTATATGCCATATCTAAGACGGCACCATCAGCACTAGAATTAAATCTAAATATGCCGTCAAGTATTGTTATGTCGTCAGCATTTAATGTTCCACTAAATGTCGAGACACCAGAAACAGTTAAAGTATTGGATCGAATATCAGAAGTAGTGATTCCAGTAATGGTTGCGATTCCAGATCCAAAGGATACTCCAAGACCATTAGCAAAATCAATAGTCGCTGCAGTTCCAACAATACTACCATCATCTCTGATCTGAACACCAGATCCAGCAGCAGTAACACCAAACAAATTACTACCATCGAGAACTGGAAGTACGCCAGTAAGTTGATCAGCGTTTAAAGTTCCATAAAAACTTGTAGCAGAAACAACACCAGTAACAGTTAATGCTTCACTAGCAGTTGTAGTTTTGATTCCAACATTACCAGTGGAATCAATGTACTGCCTAATATTTCCTTGACCATCAGCAATAACAACATTATTAGAGGATGTGCGAAGATCTAATCCTGTTTGTCCGTTATATCCACCAATAATTACGTTATAAGAACCAGAGGTAATCTTTTGTCCTGCCTGAATACCAAGACCAATATTGTAAGATCCAGTATCCGTATCATAATAAGATAGTTCTCCAATACCAATGTTTCTTCCAGTTCCACCACTTAGAGAAGAAAGAACCTGATCTCCAATGGCAATATTTCTAGAACTACCAGATCCAGCAGCAAGATTACCAAATCTTAAGTTAGAATCAGCGTTTGCCTGTATTCTTCCACTAGAAGCAGTAACAATCCCAGTTACATTTAACTGAGACATGGTAACGCTAGTAACATTACCAGTAAAAGTTGTTACTCCAGTTACATTCAGATTTTCAATTTGAGTAGTACCATAGACATCTAATGATCCACCAGGAACTGTTGTCCCAAGTCCAACCGAATATCCAGATCCAACAATAACATTGGAAAGTACTTGCCCGCCGACTGTAACATCAGTACTAATAGCAACAGTGGTTGCATTTATATTCAAATTATTGGGACTGGTTAATGTAGGAGTACCAGAAGCACCAATAAGATTAATCTGTTTTACTCCAAATCTCTTATCTGCCATCTCGGGTTTTTAGTTATTTAGGATTGGGTGAATAAAATACCAGACATCTCTACACCAGAGATAGAGACCTGCTCATTGGTGGCAAAAGGATTTCTAAGAACTCTCTTAGGAGCACCTCTTAGGCAACTATTTCCACGGATATTATAAGAATCGCCAATACTTGATGCTGCATCAAAGTTTGAATTGTAAGATTGAGTCCAATATCCAGTTTCAGTTGGATCGGGATAAGGATCTGATAAATCAATCTCTACACTTCCATGACGTTCCAACCATGTATGAACATCTGCTTGATTTGCTTTTCTATTTGATTCAAGATACAAAGCAATTACTGAGCAAGCATTTGGACCAGCAGAACTTGTTCCATTAAACCAAGTATCATAGAATCTAGAATCATCCTGTCTCTGATAATCTTCATAAGATCCATAATATCCAGCAGCCATTGTCATTTCAGCGGGCGCCCAAACATTGACCATTGGACCATTATTGGAGTAGACAACTCTTCGAATAGCATATGGAGTAGATCCTTGCTTACTGTCTGCTGGTTCGACAGAGCAATCTAAAGCACCAACTCTAATGGACCCCTTCTTTCTTTCATGAGTTCCAGTAAATCCTCTAGAAACTCCTCCACAACGATTGATATAATTTGAAGAAGAACTATACCAATTATCAAAATCAACATCAGTCTCATCAGAAAACTTTTGGTTTTGGTTTCCTGCTGAGGTTACAACAATACACCCAGCAGCAATAGCATTTTCTGCTCCCGAACTTGAAGAAGTAGAATGGGGAGTATATTGACCATTACCACCATAACTAGTGAGAAGACTAGATCCAGTTGAATTATAACTAAAACTCATTACATTTCTGCAAGCACCAGCGTTTGCCTGAACTGTAAAACTACTTCCGTTTCCAGTGTAAATCAGTGAACTTCCACGATATCCATGACTATATGACACGCCGCTAGAATTTCCAGTAGAAGAAGTCGATCCCCAACTGTTGTTAATAATTGTCGGATCTGGATCTCCATTCTGAGCAATTCTCTTAGCATTGTGCCAAATCGCACAAACATTCAAAGCAGTAGAACCTGCAACAATTCCACCAACACCACCAAGAGCAATTCTAATGTTCCAAAGATTACATTCGAATGCTAAACCAAAAGACTTTCCACCAATCTGAGAAGCACATGCTGTTCCATGCCCATCAATTAGTTGATTATTATTACTGTTGACAGTTTTTGTTGATACATGCTCAACAGTGTAAAGAGAAGATATTGATGCCGTACCCAAACTAGAAAACTCTGCTGATCTTGACCCCGAATTAGACCACCATTGAAGCGCATAAACTGTGGCAATACCTACACCAATTTCTACACCATCAACAACCTTAGTATAAGTTGCTCCTAGGTTATCAAAATAAACAGGATCTACTTTATAAGGTCCGTCCAGAATAACATCCTTAACTCTATATGTGCCGTCTTCTCTTAAGAATTCTGGATGAAGATGTGCTACTCCACTGTCAATAATGACTGCATCAACACCTCTACCAGTCAAAGAATATTCAACGTCACTAGTAGCAAATGTTGTGCTTGTAATTCCAACACCTTTAAATGGAGCACTGGTTGGATTATTTACAAAAAGATGAGACCAGTTTGATCTCACTCCGTTGTTATATGATCTTGTCTCAGAATCTAAAGCTGCTACAAGTTGTGGTTTATTGAATCCAACTTCTTTTTTATATCTAAGTGTCTCTGTCGATTGTGGTTGAGGGTACTTTTCTGGATTTAATTCTACATCCTCAACCTTTGGATGACTTTTTAATACTTCCGCTTCTTCAACACTCATCAAATAAATTGATGATCTTAGAGAATGCTCCTGAGGATTTGTACAGGTTATTCTTCTATTTGGAATACCATCAATCTCATTTTCATCAATTATATAATCATGAATCTCTTGCCAATCAGAAGAGTCGTTAACAACGACCATATATTCATCTATTGGTTCTGGAGTGTACTCTATAACAGGAGTTTCGGGAGATATTACAACCTCAACTCCTTCTTGTATGGGAAGTAATCTTGACATATTAGAGTAGCGTAGTTCTTACAAACCTATAAGTAGTTAGACCAGTAATTCCAGTCTCAGGTGTTGCTTGGAGCTTACATGTTGTGCCAGTCATTGTTGCTCCAATCGAAACAACCAAATCTGGATTATACATGACAGCGTACTCCTGAGAGTATGCTGTTGTTCCATTCTGCATCACAAGAACTTTCTGAGATTGGATATAAGTTCCGAATCCAACATTGATCGTGTATTCTGCTGTCTGGAAGTTTAGTGAAGAAGTATCAAAACTATCAAGATCCGCAGCAACTCCAACTACAGCATCAAAGGTTCCGATACCAGTCTTGATACCAAATACTTCTTCGATCTGCAGTGGAGTGAGTGGATTCGTGGTTGCGATACCGACATTCGAAATTGTATTAATTCCAACTTCAGTTTGCTCCCAATATCCAGCACCACCACCGCCACCACCAGTTCCAGCAGGTCCTTGAATACCCTGAATGCCTTGAGCAGCGGCTTCACCAGAAGTACCTTGAGCACCAAGAATACCTTGGATACCTTGTGTTCCAGTTCCAGTAATACCCTGAATACCTTGAGTTCCATCAGTACCTTGTGTACCTATGGTTCCTTGAGTACCTTGACGACCTTGTAGACCTTGAATACCTTGATCACCAGTTATACCTTGAGCACCATTGGCACCTTGAGTTCCATCAGTACCTTGAGTACCAGTGCTTCCTTGAATACCCTGAGCAGCGGCTTCACCAGCAATACCTTGAAGACCCTGAATACCTTGGTCACCAGGTAGTCCTTGAATACCTTGGAAACCTTGAGCTGCAGCAGCACCATCAGTACCCTGAGTACCCTGAACACCTTCACCTTGGATACCTTGGATACCCTGCTCACCAGTAATACCCTGAATACCTTGGTCACCAGTAGTTCCCTGAGCACCATCAGTACCTTGAGCACCATCAGTTCCTTGAGTTCCACCAGCACCTTGAGTACCCGTGGTTCCCTGAGAACCAACTATACCCTGAATACCTTGATCGCCAGGTAGACCTTCCTGTCCCTGGACACCCTGTTCCCCTTGGAGACCTTGGATTCCTTGCTCACCCTGAAGACCTTGAGATCCAGGTCCTCCAGTTGAACCAATTATACCTTGAGCACCTTGGGTTCCCTGTTCACCAGCACCAGTTAGACCTTGGATACCTTGTTCACCCTGAATACCTTGGTAACCTTGAACCGATGCAGCATCACCTTGAATACCCTGAACACCTTGCTCACCAGTTATACCCTGAATACCCTGATAACCTTGGAAAGCAGCGGTGCCATCAGCACCCTGAACACCTTGACCAGGTATACCCTGAATACCTTGATAACCCTGTGCTACGGCAGAACCAGAAGTTCCCTGAGCACCAGTGTCTCCAGTAATACCTTGAGTACCCTGCTCACCAGTTGTACCTTGAGTACCTTGAGTTCCATCACCACCAGTAACACCTTGGATACCCTGTTCACCTTGAGTGCCTTGAGTTCCCTGTGTACCAGAACCAGTAGTTCCCTGGAAACCAGTTGTACCTTGAGTACCTTGACGACCTTGAGTGCCCTGAGTACCGCCATATCCTTGAATACCCTGAATACCCTGACGACCCTGAGGTCCATTGATACCTTGAGTACCTTGGATACCAGTTGCACCCTGAGTTCCAGAACCAGTTACACCCTGAACACCTTGAACACCCTGAGTACCTTGAGTACCAGTATCACCCTTGTCGCCAGTTCTGGCAAAAGTGATCAGAATGTCTTCATCGTTAGTGAATGAAGTTGCCGCACCAGAAACATAAGCACAATTTACAGTAAAGTATCCAGTTTCCTCTGTAAGAGAAGAAATCGTGAATAGTGCGAAATCGTCGGCATTGATCTTGTTAGATACTTTGAAGTGACCCTTGATTGTAGAATCAGAATCATCAATCGTTCTCATGAACGACTGAATATCAGTACCGTTATCATCTTCATCATCGATGTACATCTCAGTAACAGTACTGAGACCAACATAGTTAAACTTCAGTCTACCAGTGCCAGGATCAGCAGTGCTGATTCCACTGTCAAAAGTATAATCGAAGGTTGCACCACCAAAACTACCTACGGTGCCTTGAATACCTTGTGTTCCTTGACCACCAGTAATTCCCTGAACACCCTGAGTTCCTTGAGCACCAGTTAGAAGAGATCCAGCAGCATAGATCGAAGTAGCACTAACAATACCAGTGTTACCGTAAATGGTTACACCAGTACCAATGGTAACTTCATTATTGATACCATCAATAGTTACTGAAGCAGGTCCAACCGTTAGGATTCCAGTAATTCTTGCATCGCCTTCGACAAGCAAACTATATGCTGAGTCTGCTGTAGTTCCAATTCCAACACTGCTTGTGGTATGAATGCCAGCAGCAGTCTGTTCAAAGTATCCAGTGCCACCACCACCGACGCCGCTTGGACCTTGAATACCTTGAATACCCTGAGCACCAGTGATGCCTTGAATACCTTGTGAACCAGTACCTACACCAGATACAGTCTCAAAAACGAACTTCTCAATAGAATGATCATACTTAAGGAACTGACCATCATAAGCAGATGCATTTGTGGCGATGCCGACAATATCATCTAACCACTTCAGACGAACTTCACCACCACCTCCGATGGTAGCAATCTGTTCCTGAATACGATTAATGAATAATTTATAATGAGCATCCAGATCGCTAGCAGTAACAAACTGCTGATCTAAAGGAGTTAGTGGATCTTGAGTTTGAGTTTCAGGTGGTTGATTGAGGAGACCCTCCTGAACTACATCATAAATCTCCAGAACACGATTGATCTTCTTCTCAAGAGAAGGAATATTATGTAAGAAATCTTGTGATAGTTCTTGGAAAATATCTTTCTTTAATTGGGTATAGTTTTCATTAATAGACGCAATATATCCATCAACCTTTCTTAGGGAGTTTTTATTATTTCTAACTGCATTGATTTCTTCCTGAAGGATATCTTCCTTAGAGATCTCTTCTTTCTTATATCCAGATCTCCAGTCTGATTTGACATGTTCAGTAATCATCTGAACATCTTTTGTCTTATCATTTTCAGACACAGAAGTGGTGTTGCTCTCTCTAACAACACCTGTTTTCTTAAGATCTTCATCCAACCTAGCAATCTTACGATCAAGGTTAGAATTATTTTTGCCCTTCTTAAAAACGCCCACTTTAATATAAGAATCTTTTTAATAATAGTATTTATTATACACCAGATTCTTGGTTTTTAGAAGCGGTATTCTTCAATTTTATCCAAGACTCTATTAAGATACTTATGTGCTATTTCTTTCTCCCCAGGATATCCCTCATCATGATCAACCTGATCCTTTAACTTGAGGATATAACATTTCAATTCATCCTTGTTCATTTGATATCTTGGCATATACAAAAAAACTCTGTCCTTTATATAGGACAGAGTTAAGTAATGTTACCTATTACATCAGACAGGTGTTGGTTCCTTAACAGTAGACTTAACGTACTCTAAAACTGCTTCGGGGGTCGATGCTTCGTAAGGGTCGGTATCTGCGTTGTCACGGAAACCTTCCTCAACGAAGATTTTCTCAATGACTCCATCATTAACGACAGCAGCATAACGCCAACTACGCTCACCAAAGCCAAGATTAGACTTATTGACCAGGTAACCCATTGAACGGGTGAAGTAGGCATTACCATCTGGTACTAGAGTAACTTTTTCAATTCCTTGATCCTTTGCCCAGGCATTCATAACAAAGCCGTCATTAACAGAAAGGCAGTAAATAGCGTCGATGCCAAGAGAAGAAAATTCATCGTAATTTTCCTCGAATCCAGGGAGTTGATAAGCACTACAAGTAGGAGTGAATGCACCAGGTAGACTAAAAATAACCACACGCTTACCATCAAAGAGATCGGCAGTTGTGCGAGTAACAAACTCACTGTTCTCACGGAACACAAACTCTACTTGGGGGACTTGATACTGTTCTTTACGCATTTTTACTTCTATCATATTAGTTAGTTGGATTATAAGCGGGGATCATTTTACCCCCACCAAAGTCATCGTCATCATCTGCGCCATTATTACCAAGAGCTACGATAAAAAGGTAAGTTCCCAATAAAATGGTAGCAAATAATAACATCACCAGATACCAGGGATAATTTGACCAGTTGCGGCATAACTGCCCATTGCGGCAATGATACCAATCATCGCTGCCCAGCCATTAATACGTTCTGCTTTTTCGTTCATTTCTTTTCTCCTTGATAAGAGTGTTTTTGTTTAAGTTCAGGATTTGGTTGTGAAGGAACAACGGGATTCCTTGATTTATTTTTAATAACGATGAAAGCATCGTTTTGATAAGTAACAGTTCCAAAAGGTTTTGACCACTTCGGATTCCCATTTGGATTGGTAGCAGTTCCTGTTACAGATACTCCTCCAATTTCCACAGCAATGTCATCACCATGTTCCCATCCAAGTTTTTGAAGGGCAATACCAAGATCACCTAACCAGGCACCTTCAGACATGACATTTTCCTCTGGTTCAAGGTTTCCAATCACAGATTCTCTTCCTGTTCGGTGAGAATTACACAGTCGCTAGTAGGATATGCAACACAAGTGAGAACAAAACCATCTTCCATTTGCTCATCATCAAGGAAAGACTGTTCTGAATTATCTACGGTGCCACTGATCAGTTTACCAGCACAGGCGGAGCAAGCACCAGCTTTACACGATGAAGGAAGGTCAACACCTGCCTCTTCAGCAGCTTCAAGGATGTACTGATCCTCTTCACATTGAATGACGGTCTCGGAGCCGTCGGGAGTGCGGAGAGTAACATTGTATGCCATGTTTTAGTAAGTTTCGGATAATTGATTTACAGAGTGTGCCAACAAGACGAAGAAGGCAACGCTAGTAATTGTAAAGATAATTGAAGTCATTGTCAAGTACTATCAGATACCAAAAGCACCGAAGAAGAACAAGCTACCAGTAGTAGCATAGGAAATCACTGCGGCGGCAAATCCCATCATAGCCCAACGACCGTTTGCGCGTTCTGCACGGACTGCGTATGGCTCAAAACCATAACGCTCCATGTCCTCTTTGGTCATATACATTGTTGGCTCTTTGGCAAACATATTCATTTGCCCAAATTCATTTTTGGTTACGGTCATTGGTTTGTTACGAACTGTTACAGAATTATATAGCAAAAATAAAGGGGCGTCAAGCCCCTTTATGTTCATGCCGTAACATTTTAAGTATAATCGCTTACTATTTTCCCTCCCATCCTGGGGGAAGAGTGCCATAATAGGGATTAAACTCTAACATTTTATTCCAGTCTTGATCAGCAGCCTGGTTTCTCCAGAACTGCCACAACCCCTCATGACTAGACTTATGGAATACGTCAACATGTTCCTTATGAATAGATGAACCCAGTTCAATCTTATACAAGAAAAGAGGAATAGCGTAAGTGTTTCCAGAATTATAGATTAGATCATCAGCGACTGCTCTTGGTCTGCATCCATTATCAAGTTTGTATTTGTCACCACGAACATGAAAATGAATTAGTTTTTCAGCGTGACGGCGAGTAATAAGGTAACATGCCGTAGAAAAATCATTAACAAATCTTCTATGAATCTGAACACTGATTTGTGCTGGGTTAATGATTGCCAACTGAACAACATCATAGGAATAAGGAATCTTTGAGAAGAAATCCTTCCAAGTAAACTGCCAATGAGAAACTGTAGATATATCACAATCATCTTCCATGATGAGAGCACATTGATCATTAGTATTTTCAACAAAATGTCTCAATGCCTTTAAGTGAGATGTTACACATCCAACCTCACCAGAATTCATTGCATCTGGATATCGACCTTTTAAGATATCTCCAAGATCATCATTCCTACCATCGTAAGCAGAGATGCGAGTATAGTTTTCAATTTGCCAATACTTAAATTGGTCTTCCATATATTCCCATCTATCTGGTTGATCATCCAGATTAATGCAGTAAATGGGAGGCAAACCCTTTAATTTGTGTACTGATTTGTTCTTATCCATGATTCAGAATATTATTTAAGATTTCTACCTTTTGATTAAAGACATTAACTTTACCATCCCAAATGGTTCCCCCTCTAAAGTGAAGAAAATTGCCATCCATAAAAGTCTCCATATTGATAAGTTTTTGACCTTTATATTCACCCTCAAAAGTACAGTTAATAGCATCTGGTTTAATACTATTCTCTTGAAGGAAATTATGAGATTCTCCTCCTGTGTCGCAAAACTGACCTCCAAATGATCCAGGGAAGAATCCAATTCTAGATTTAGATTCTCTAATCTTAGGCATATTCAGTAATGTAAAACCTGGCCAAAGATATTCTACATCACCACGACTCTGCATGAAAGAACATATTGTTTTATCTTTCATATATTCAACAAGATCAAGTTTCTCCATCAAGAAACAATCACTATCAATCAAGAAAACAATATCATCCAAACAACTAACATAGACAAAATTATCTAAAGCATATTTGATTGTATTGGCATGTGAAGCGGATGGTCCATGAACATTTGGATTCATGTTTCTAATATAAGTCACATTAGACTCATACTTTTCAACTACATCCATGAACTGTTTGCTAAGAGATTCATCCCTAGAATCATCAACAGCATATAGTTCATAATCACATAGTAGATTCTCTTGGAATAACATACACTGTAATTCCAAGAAATCTGGTGAATTTACAACAGGGGAAAAGATTTTTAGTTTCATTTAAATGCAGGTCCTTGAATCCATCCAACTAAAGACTTTCTGTTTCCAGATCTAACTTTAGTGACTTTATGTGGCATATCAGAGTGAAAGAATATTATATCACCCTTTCTCATAGGTATCAACATTTCACGATCTGTAAGTATTTTAAACTCACCACCATCAAAGTCTTCATTTAATAGTAAGGTAAAACTAATCTTTCTAATTCTACCTTCATCTCTTTTAAATGGTGTCCATTGAGATTCATCAATATGCCAATCATAGAATCCACCTTCTTCATACAAAGTATGTTGGAGAGATTCGATCTTATCAATTTCAAAATTCCAAAAAGAATGGCAATTAACTTGATCAGCCAACTCCCAAATTATATTGTAAATGTCCTCATCATCAACAAAACAAACTTTCGATTTTCTTGTTGGATCATTTTCATCTGGAGAAAAATTTTCCCCATCAAAATTTTCTGTTTTAGATTTTTGATAGTTTGTATGGATTAAAAGTTTTTCTTGAATTTCTTCAAAAACTTTATCCTCCAAGTTCATAATAAGATATTGATGTTTATATGAATTCATTTTTTCTGAAGAACGACCTGATACTCATC
>Ga0213866_10001999_pt1 | contig 14749 bp, 10 predicted proteins | sample PICome_11_FD_160079 | JGI IMG/M metagenome (GOLD analysis project Ga0213866, IMG submission 160079) | Coastal seawater microbial communities near Pivers Island, North Carolina, United States - PICO284 | ecosystem: Environmental > Aquatic > Marine > Coastal | place: USA: North Carolina...
GGGAGTTGGTGGAACTACTGCTAGTTATGGTACATCCGAAACTTGGGTCAACGGAACTAACAACAACGAACATGCCACTCTACAGCAAGCTTTAACATCTCAGTCATTTAACCGTATGAACAAAGCACAGTTAGATGCAGTTGCAGATGCATACCATTTTAGTCAAGATAGTGCAGATACTCTTGATCTAATGATTGCACCATATGCGGCTTCTGGTGCTAGTCCAATATCAGACGGGGTAACAATTAATTATGATGCAGAAGCTTTAGTAAAACAAGCAATAAATGGTACAGACTATGAAGCGTATTTCCCTTCTTCAAATTCAGTATCTATAACTTCTTTAGCTGCTCAAAATCTAAAGGTTAGGATAATATAATGACAGATATTAACATTAAATTACTCGATATAACTTCTGCTAGCGATGGAGACGTAATAAAGTATGTTGCAGCTAACGGAACAGTAGAGTATGGTGCAGCTCCTGGTGCTTCTTCTGTTAATACTCATGTAGTTAGTGTTTTAAGCGGTTCTTTTTACATAGATAGCGCTCCTACTCCTACATTATCTCTTGAGCCTGGTAGTACTTATAAGTTTGATCAGTCTGACTCTTCTAATTCAGGACACCCTTTACGTTTTTCTAGCATATCTGATGGTACTCACAATAGCGGTACTGAGCATACAACAGGAGTTACTTATGTAGGTACTCCTGGTTCTAGCGGAGCTTATACTCAAATTGTAGTGACTTATAATACTCCAACTTTATACTACTATTGCTCTAATCATTCAGGTATGGGCTCTAATTCTGTAGTAGGTAATCCAGTAGTTTCTTCTCAATCTCCTGATTCTAATAGAGTAGTATATGATTTAGCAGACCCTGCTAACTCCATAGTTTTAGATGCTAAAGACGGTTTAGCTCCTGCAACTTTCCATGGAGACATTATAGATGCAAATGGTAATGTTATTGTAGATGTATCTAGCACTACTACAACATTTATAGGGGGTTTTGCAGGTAATATGTACGGAGGAGATATATATGATAGCTCCTCTACAAATAAAGTACTAACATCAGGAACTAATACTAATGATTCTGTTTTAGATATTTATACTGCTAATGTTCATAATTTAAATACTACAGGTTCTACTAACTTTGGTGGCTCTGTAACTTTTTCTTCTGGACTAATAGATTTTATAAGCTCTAGTCCTACAGGTACTTGGAGCGGTAATGTTGCTACTACTAGTGGAGCAGCTACTATACTATCTGTAGGTACAATAGGTGATGGTAGCGATGCAGTTTTGTATGCTGATGTTCAAGGTAGTGTTACTGGAGACTCGACTGGAGATACTACTGGTAATGTTATAAGCTCTTCAAACGGTCATGTTGTAGTTGATACAGGTAGTTATAGTACTGCACTAATATATGGTACCCATAAAGGTGATTTAGAAGGTACAATTAGAAACTCTCTAGGACAACTTATCCTAGACAATGGCTCTATAGGAGGATCTCCAAATTTTGGTGGCGATGTAAGTGGCGACCTTACTGGTAATGTTATGAGCTCTTCAAACGGTCATGTGGTAGTTGATACAAGCAGTTATAATACAGCAATAATATATGGAACACATAAAGGGGATTTAGAAGGTACAATTAGGAATTCTTTAGGACAACTTATCCTAGACAATGGCTCTATAGGAGGATCTCCAAGTTTTGGCGGGGTAAGTGCTACAGTATCTAATCTTTCAAATCATAGTATACAGGCTATTGGAGATATAAACAGTAATGATACCATTTCTAATGGAGATTTTTTACTATATGATAATTCTTCTAGCCACTTTGCTTTTGTAAATTTTGAAGCAGAGGTTAATAGTTATATAACTGCTTCTACTAGTAATCTTCAAATACAAGATTTAACAGATGTAGACAGTGTAGATAGTCTTGCAACTGGAGATATCTTACTATACGATAACTCTTCTAGTCAGTTTGCTTTTGTAAATTTTGAATCTGAAGTGCTAGCTTATGTTAATGCTTCAACAGCGCATAACGCTAATGACTACAATACTTATACTACAGTAAGTAGTTTAATTGACACTGTACAAGCTAATTTAACTTCTGTTATAGGATCAGCACCTACTACCTTAGATACCTTAGCAGAAATAGCTGCTGCTCTAGAAAATGATGCTAATATAGCAGTAACCTTAACTAATTCTATTGGAAGTGTAAAATCTAATGTAGACTTAGTTCAAGATAACGTATCTTCTCTTACTTCTAGTACTGATGCTAATGACTATAATACTTACACTACTGTAACTAACCTAATAGATACAGTTCAATCTAACGTAACTGCTATACCTGATAGTGCTGCTAATGATTATACTACCTATACCACTTTATCTGGATTAATAGATACTGTACAGTCTAATATAGTTACTAATAGCGATACTGCCAATACTTGGGTTAACTCTAACGATCATACAACTTATACTACCGTAACAGCTAACTTATATAATACATATATATCTTTACACTCAGATATCGATATTATTCAAGATAATGTAAATTCTTTAACTTCTATAGTTGACAGTGCTGATGCTAACCTATACAATACTTATAATACTGTAACTGGATTAATAGACACAGTACAAGACAATGTAGCATTAAGTTACTCAGTTTATGGCTCTAGTGATCAATTTACTATAGGAACTTCTAATACTTTTTCACTTTCTAGTGCGGTTTCTAATGTAAATAATATTATAGTAAGTTTAAATGGTATTGTACAGTATCCTACTTTAGGATATGAAGTATCAGGATCTACACTAACTCTAGCTAATACTGCTCCTATTAAGCAAGGATTAGTTTTAGAAGTAAGACACTTAGAATCTGGAATTACAGCAGCTACTTGGTCAGAAGCATCTTCTAATACTGTTTTGGCTACAGAAGAAAAAGTAATAGTAGATACCTCTACAAATCCTATAGTACTAACTTTACCCAGTAATCCTTCTTTAGGTAATGAAGTGAGAATAATAGACGGGGCTGGAAACGCTTCAAATAATTCAATAACTCTATTTGGTAATGGTAGTAATATTGAAGCAGAAAGCTCAAATGTCGTAGTAGATGTAGATAGATCTGCATTTACTCTTGTATATTATAACACCTATCATGGTTGGTTATTTGGAGAGAAGTAATTAATGTCACGTAGATACTCACAAGTAAAAAATATAGATAAACCTGTACAAGATAGAGCAGCTCTTCCTACTACTAACAATGTTATAGGAGAGAGAAAATTTGTAACTTCAGAGCAGGCTATATATCAGTGGGACGGTACTAAATGGGTAGATACTCAACTAGACTTTGATCTTACTATCGCCCCAGAAGTTTTAGAAATACAAGTAGATGCTCCTGGTGCGGGACAAGACACTGATTGGTTATGGACTTGGGAACAGAGCACTCTTCCTTATGCTAGAAGAACTATAACTAACAGCCCTGAAGTAAGTGTTCCTTTATATAGAGATGGTACCTATACAATAAATAATTATGCTAAATCTATTCATGGATCTATGACTCAAGCTCATAGCCTTTTTTTAAAGTGGATTGAAGGTGCGGGTTCAGATAATTTAATAAGCTGGTCGGTAGACCAAGGAACTTTTACAGATAGTCACCCTTCTATAAATGGGGGAGCTAATACTACAGTGCAAAGACTATCTGTAAGTGTTCCCAGTACTATAACTACTCCTACATTAACAGCTCCCACAGGAGTGACTTATAATATAAGTTTTGTTAATCCTGGAGCTTACACTTTTAGTGGTGCTGCAGCAGGTGATAACGTTAATTTAGGTCCTTTATATCGTGGAGGAACATACACTTTTTCAGTTAGTGCTAGTGGGCACCCTTTTTACTTAACTACGGATAACGGTACAAACTTTAGCGCTGCTACTTACTTTGGAGAGTATACTAGTGGTGTTACTAATAGTAGGACTCAAAGTGGTAATTTAACTTTTACTGTACCTGCCAATGCACCTGATACTTTATACTATCAATGTGGTAATCATAGTGCTATGAGAGGAGCTATAACTATTAAAGACCTCTCTGTAGAAACTAATAATAATGGTAATTACATAGTTTATGCACAACATGGACAAGAAGGACATAAAACTCCTATAGAGCTAAGACCTCTTCCTAGTTTAGTTAATCAAATGTGCTTAGTATATGATGCTTCTGCTAATAATTTTGTTCCTCAAGATATGGCTACTTATGTAGAAAATACTCCTACTTTTGAAAATAAAATTAGAGAAGTAGCAGGTACTGCAGAGCTTGTAGTTGCCGATGGTACTACTGTTGTAACCAGTGTTAATGTATATGACGATAGTACTTATTTACCTTTAGTAGGTAATAATACTGGTGATCAAGCTTTTGCTACAGATGTTAACACTCTATATATTTGGGACGGTACTGCTTGGCAGCAAGCAGGAGTTAACGATATATCAGATTTAACAGATACTACTAATACTATACCTGATGATATATCAGACCTTACAGACACTTCAGGATTATTAGGAGGAGAGAAAGTTGTCTCTCTATTTCAAGACGGCTCTTTAACTACTGTAACAGGTAATGCTAGATGGTATGCAGATTCAAATGTTTCAATAAATAGAATAGTAGCTAGAGTAGATACTGCGCCGACAGGTGCAGATTTAGGATTAACAGTAAATAAAACAGGAACTTCTAACGCTACTATTAGTCTATCTGTAGTAGATGGAACAGTAAAAACTTCAAATACTAATCCATCTTTAAGCTTACTTGAAGATGAGTATTTAACCGTAGACGTTACACAAGTAGGATCAACTGTTCCTGGAGAGAATTTAAAAATAAGCTTCTTTTATTCATAAAGACGGAGAAAAAAAATGACAGATGAAGAAATAAGGAAAGAGTTTAATGTTATGGAAGGAAATAGTTATAGTATTTTTCATAAAGTAGCTGAATCTAGAAATGAGCTGCTAGCACTAGACTTAAATAGTATATATGGGGACCATTTAGGAGTTTCTTATACTATAAAAAACAAAAAATTAATAGTTTGCTATCAATATGATGATGAATTAGGAGAGCCTAGTTTATTAGATATTAACAATGAGGGCTATCTAACAACAGGTATAGGAGAATAAAATGTTTATTAAATACGCAATATCTGCTACAGCCACAAATACCAGCGCGAATGCAGCTTTATTTATGGCAGACATACTAGGTATATTTAATGGTACTAAGACTTCTACCGCAGACTTTAATTCTACAGTATGTAATACTGCTCTTAGTGAGTTTACAGGAACCTTGAATACTTCTATATATTCTGTTACAGATAGTCATGCAGAATATGTAAGATTTACAAAATTACACTATCAACATAGCGCTACTTATCCTTGGGGATCGAGTGTTAGATTTAACTTTGATCATAATGACTCTTCTGACATGGTAAATATTAGATGTAGTACTAAAAGCCACTCTCCGTCAAGATACTGGCCTTATGGAAGTGATGAAGAGCATTGGGCAGATACTGATACTTCTTCTCAAAACTCTGCTAGTTTTAGTGACTATACTAATTACTATATATGGGCAAATGACAATATGTTATGCATTGTGGCAGATGAAAATAGTAGTGGCAATACAGGTAGTAATCAAAGACAAAATACCTTTATGCTTCTAGACTACGAGAAAAGTGTATCAGATGAGTATGCGTATACTTTGAGTGACTATCACAGACCACAAATTCAAGCATATTTTATGGACAGATTTTTAAATGATGCTACAGGTCAAGATAACAACTACCCTAAGATGGCAATAGGTAAATACGGTTATTTAGCTGAGAACGATACTTTTTATTCGGGTTTGAGCCAAACAAACGCTGATACTTATCACTACACTGGCAGTTATTACTCTTATGATCCAAATGCCTATTATTTTAGTTTTGATCCTGCTCCTAATCATTTTATTTATACTTCTAGTACTACTGGAGGAGATCAAAACTATCTAATTCCTGTCACACTATATGGCCATGGAAGATCTCCAGGAAAAGTACCTAGTACTTATGGTAAGTGCCCAGGTATTTTTAGAACTTCGTCTGATATAGGAGTTACCGGAGATACTGTAACAATTTCAGGTGTAGACTATGCAATTCTAGCTACTCATAAACAGGGTGGCAGTGCTGGTTGGCCTAACACCGCTAATACTAATGTATGTTGCTGGCTAATACCTAAGGAGTAAATAATGTTTATAAAGATTCAAACTACAAATTCACCACTTTTTGGAGCTAATGGCTTAATAGACGCTATATATATAGCAGCTACTGCAGCAGCAGGCACTACTCCTACTCCTTATAATTCTACTTGGTATCAAAGTTGGAAAGTAATAGATAATTCAGTTGCAGGAGGTATGACCTCAGTAGAGCAGAGTAATTATAGAGGCAGTACCGCAAACCCCTTAATTAGGTTAGTTGCAGATTGTGGTATAACTTCTACAACAGGAGAAAAACGTCAATTTGAAATGAGGTGTGGTAGTTCAAGCTATGTTAGTGCTCTAGCTCCTAGGTGGGGTATAACAACTATTAATGGTTCTAGTTCTAACCAATTGAGTGACCTAACTAATTTCGGAACTAATTCTAGTTCTGCGAGAAGAGATAGTTTCACTTCAGGGTTTACAGCAGATAACTACGTTTTCTATATAAACTGTCAAGCAGACTTTATTTGGATAGTAGCTCAATTTAATTATGGAAATACAATTGCTAACAACTGGTATTCTAAAGTTGTAGGCTGTTGTAATTTAGATGACGCTACTGGATATGATCATAGTGGAGGAGGGCATTTTCCTGCAGCAGGATTATATCATACGGGCACCAGTTCTACTTCAGGAACGGGCGCTTCTTATCATGATCTAAGGTACTCTGTTTTAAATTACCAAGACTCTAGGAATGATAAAGGGCTAGGAGATGTATTTAGTACTTCTGCAAGTTTATATAAAGGTGGAACTACATATTTTCTACAAAATCTTATAACATACTTAGACGAGTATGCGGCAATTAGTGATATTGAACATTTAAAATCTTCATGGGATGGTCAAGGGTTTGATAGACCTACTATAAATGATATACCTTTATATCATCCTTTAAATGGTATGCCTTATAGACCTTATAAAGGTTTATTCATGTTAGGCACACACAGAGCTGCATCTACTGATAATTTATCTAGATTTAGTCAAAAGTTTTATCAGGTAGGAAATAAAAAATACTTTATATTTCAAAAGTTTTCACAAGTTTTTGCTCTTAGGATTAATTAAGCTATGTCATATACACTCTTAGACAAGCCTTCTCTTAGCAGTTTTACTTATTTAGGTACTGCTTTAGATGCGTCTAGTAATGTTGTATCTGTAGTTTCTTATCCTATGTTAAATTTTGTATCTTTAACTAAAGATAGTATTTCTAATTCTTTTGTTCATAGAGGACCTGCATTAGATACAGCAACTCAAGTAGAGTTTAGTGTTGCTACCCCTATACTATCTTTTGTACGTATAGCACCTCAGGCAGCGGCTGCTGAATCTGCTACAGTACCTATACAAAGATGGGCAAATTTATAGATGATAATATTGGAGTTTAATTAATGTCATTAATAAAAATAGATCCAAGCCTTATATTAACAGAAGGCGCTTCTAATGGAGACGTATTAAAGTTCGTGTCTTCCAACTCTACTATTGAGTTTGGATCTATTACTATTGATACTTCTAACTCTTGGGTAAACGCAAATGACTATGCTACCTATACTACTGTAAGCAGTTTAATTGACACGGTACAAGCTAATCTAACCTCGGTTATAGGGGCAGCCCCTAGTACTTTAGATACTTTAGCTGAAATAGCTGCGGCCCTAGAAAATGATGCTAACGTAGCTGTAAGCCTAACTAATAGTATAGGTCAGGTATCTAGTAATGTAGATTTAGTTCAGGATAATGTGGCTATAATTACTTCTAGTATAGACTTAGTACAAGATAACGTATCTATAAATACTTCTAGTATAAATACAGTACAGTCTAATCTAACAGCCTTAACTTCTTCTGATTTAGACATGGGCGGTAATAAAGTATTATTTGGTAATATGTATGCCAATGAAGCCTCTTTACCTTCTGCTAGTACTTATCACGGTATGTTTGCTCATGTGCATGGTACGGGTAAAGGTTATTTTGCTCATGCTGGTTCTTGGATCAAGCTATTAGACGAAACATCAAGTACCACTTCTAATCTTACTGAAGGCACAAATTTATACTATAGTGATGATAGAGTTAATACTGCTTTAAATACTTCTAGCGCTAATACTAGTACGGTTTTATCATGGGATGGTACTGACTACGCTTGGGTTGCTCAATCTTCTGGAGGTACTAATTATCCTTGGTCAAACGTATCTTCAAATGTATCTGCATCTGCAGGAGATAAACTATTTGTAGATACTTCTACTACTGCAATTACTATTACTCTTCCTGCATCTCCCGCATTTGGATCTGAAATAAGAGTAATTGATATAAAAGGCAATTCAGCTAATAATAAAATAACTTTAGATAATAATGGAAATAATATAGAAGGAATTACCGATTCTTTAGAAGTTAATATTAATCGAGCCGCATTTGGTTTAGTTTTTTATGATGCTACTGAGGGTTGGGTATTTATAGAGAAATAATATGGCAATTTTATACAGCGCAAAAAGATATACAGGAATAGAAGACTCAGGGTCTATAACAGGTTCTGGGGGCGGTGGTGGAGCTTCTGTAACCGTTTCTGATACAGCCCCTTCTTCTCCTAGTTCAGGAGATCTATGGTTCAATTCTACTTCATTAAAAACTTTTGTTTACTATTCAGATGGAAGCAGCTCTCAGTGGTTACCGTCAAATCCTATAGGCCTAAGAGGGCCGGCAGGTCTTACAGTTGCAGCTTCTGATACCGCACCTTCTTCTCCTACTGCAGGAGATGTGTGGTTTGATAGCTCAGTAGGAAAAACTTTTATATATTATACTGATGCAGATTCTAGTCAATGGATTCAAATGAACCCTGCAACATCTCAAAGTTCTGGAGGAAGTTCCGTAACTGAGTATGCTAACTTTGCCGCCTTTTCTTCAAGCGGTAATACAGTAGGCGATTTTGCATTTGCTAGTGATACTAAGGCTTTATATCTATGGGACGGCACAGAATGGGATAGAATAAACTCTGGAAGTGATGCTTTACCTGATATTACTACAGCTTTGCCTTCTACATTAAATATTAATCCTTCAACTAATACAGATGTGACTATAGCTGCAACTGACCCTGATGGGTTTCCTATCACTTACTCCTATGATACTAGTCCTGCTAATGTATCTAGTTTAGTAAGTTCGGTTACTAATCATAGTAATGGCACTTTTACTATAGCAACAACTTCAGGAAGCGGATCGTTTACCTTTAGAGCAAAAGCTAATGACGGAGTCCATACTTCTATATCTACTTCACTTATGACGCTTATCCCCACTGATCCTATATTTAATAATATATCTCCTGCTCTTCCTGGTGGTCAGACAAGTTGGAATTTTGATTCTGATGGATCTGAACTTAATCTAGATGCAGGAGCTACTTATACATTTACAGCAGCAGGTCAGTTTGATTTAGATTTTGAGATATTTGGAGCTGGTGGTGGTTCTAGTAATTATAATTATAATCAACTTGGCGGCGGTGGGGGTAGGACCACAGGAAGAACTACTCTTGAATACAATCAAACCTACACTATGATTGTTGGTGGTAAAGGTAGAGAAGGTGGTATTACCCCTTCTGGAGGTTCTCAAGGTTCTGGTGGAGCTGGAGGCGGCGCTAATTCATATGGCAACGGCGGCGGAGGTGATCTGTCTGGATTGTTTAAAGGTTCTGGTGATATAACTACTTTTGCATCACAAGGATATAATAGTTCTAGTCATACTCCTATAGCTATTGCCGGCGGCGGCGGTGGCGGTGGCGGAGGAGTAGGTCCAGGTGGTTTTGGAGGAGGTACTACCGGTGGTATAGCGACGGGACACGGAGCAAATCTTGCTACGGGCGGCAGTCAAACTGCTGGGGGTACTGGAGGTATTGGGGGAAGTTCAAACGGTACGGATGGTAGTTATCTAATAGGTGGCCAGGGCGCACCAGCAAGTGGATCTTATACAGGTGCTGGAGGTGGCGGTGGTTACTTCGGCGGCGGCGGAGGCGGTCAGACCAGTGGTTCTGATTTACAATCTGCAGCTGGGGGCTCTGGATATTTTAACACTTCTCTAGTAACTAATGGAGTTACTACAAATGGAGACGCCAATTCAGTAGCTCTTAATTATCTAGATGGTTCCACTCAAACTTCAGGTAGAGGTGCTAACGCTGGCCAAGATAACGCAACTGATGGTCGTGTAAAATTAGTAAAGGTAACATAGCAAATGGCAATAAATTTTCCAAATAGCCCAAGTGATGGGCAACAGCTTACAGAAGGTAGCGTTACTTATACCTATAACGCTACAAAAGGATATTGGGAGAGCACAGAATCTTCTAGTAGTTCTAGCTCTTCAACTACTGTTGTTGCCGATATGTCAGCACTCATTGCTATCACAGGGATGTCTGATGGAGATCAGGCATTAGTTCAAGCAACAAATAAACTTTATATGTATTCTGGAACTGGTTGGTATTTAATTGCAACAATTCAAAATAATGCTCCTAGTGCTATCACTGGAGTTGGTGGAACATATCAACTTGCTATAGACGGTACTGTGACAACAATAACTGCAGTCGCCACAGACCCAGAAGGATTCCCTTTGACATGGAGTTATTCTACGTCTGTTTTAGGTTCTATAGCAACTGTTTCAAATACAGATAATGTATTTACTATCACTCCAAGTACTACTGAAGCAGATGCTGGAACATTTTCGTTAACCATAAATGCAACTGATGGTGTTAATGGTGCAGTTAGCACATCCACAAACTTAACTCTAAATTTCATTGTTACAGTTACAGATAGTAAGTATACGACTCTTTTAGCAACAGCAGTAGATACATCCGATAACAGCAATATCACTGATAGTTCAACAAACAATCATACGATTACAGTAACTGGAGATGCTCATGCTGGTACGTTTAGTCCATTTCGTAGCGGAGGTTATAGCACTTACTTTGATGGTTCATCTGACAATCTTTCATTAACCGCAAATTCTGGATTTAGTTTAGATGGTAACTTTACCATTGAGTGCTGGTTTAATCCTTCTTCTATCACCTTAGATTCGCAGCACCCAAGCATATTAAAGGTTGGCACTACACAAATATATTTAAACAGTTCTAATAATTATGTTGGTTTTTATTACGACACCTATGATGTTGTTAAAAGCGCAAATTCATCTATAACTGAAAACCAATGGTATCATGTTTCTGTTACAAGGTCTGGATCACTTTTAACTTTATTTTTAAACGGAGTTTCAGTTGATACGGTCAGTAGTTCTACAGCAACATTTGGTGGAAGTAGCGGCACTGTTTATATAGGAACATTTAGCGGAACTGGTGGCGACTATCACGGTTATATTAGAGATTTAAGAATTGTAAAAGGCACAGCAATTACGCCCCCTTCTGGTGGCCCTACTGAACTATTAGAATCGGTTACTAATACTTCTCTGCTTACTTGTCACCTACCCTACATATCTGATGGCTCAACTAACGATCACTCTATCACAATAAACGGAGATGTTTCAACAAAACCATTCTCACCCTACGACTACTTAGAATACTCATCTACAGATCACGGTGGGTCTGTGTATTTTGATGGGAGTGGAGATTCTTTAACAATAAACAGCCCACCAACTTTAGGAGCTAATGATTACACAGTTGAATCTTGGATTTATTTTGTAAGTAGTTCATCAGGTTATTCACGCTTTTTATCTCAAGGCCCAAATACAACTAACCCTCTCAGGCGGGTTTCCGCGTTTAATTTGCTAACAAACGGCAGCTTTAATATGCAAACGTATGATGGATCTAACAGAGTGTTACATACGACAAGTAATGGCAATTTTAAATTGAATAATTGGCACCATGTTGCAATAACACATGAGTATAATGGAAGCACTGGCGGCACTTATAAATTTTGGGTAGATGGAGAGCTTATACCTTCAGGCACCAAGACCTACAGTAACAGCTATTTTTGGAACTATAACGGTATCGGTGATTACGATATGGGAATAAACGAATATCGTTATAATGGAGCTATAGATGACGCCGAAATATATTATTCCGATTATAGAATTTCTAATACAGTCCGTTATACTTCAAGCTTCACACCCCCCACTGCGCCTTTATCTTCAACGGGTGCAACGCTACATCTTAAAGGCACAGCCGCCTCAATTATAGATAAATCTCAGGGTTCTAACCTAAAGCTGGTTGGTAATACTACTGGTTCAACCACTCAGGTTAAGTTTATTGGTTCTAAGTCTATGTATTTTGATGGTATCGATGATCACATTGAGGGGCCCACTGTAAGTGATTTAAATATTGGTACTGGCGATTTTACGATAGAATGTTGGATCTACGAAACTACTACCAACACCAACAAAGGTATATGGGATGGTAGATTAGATGGTACTAGCACTGATGGTTTTACTTTTACCAGAATTGGCGTTGATACATTTAGAGTTTGGTCTGGCAGCGCTTTAATAACTACCGGATCTTTTACTATTCAAAATACTTGGAATCATTGCGCTCTAGTAAGAAATAGTGGCACATTAACAATATACATAAACGGCACTTCTAGTGGAACACCCGTATCTAATTCCACTAACTTTAGTAACTCTGGGAAATTAATAATAGGAGCGGGTAGGCACTCATCTGGTTCAAACGCTACTGCATTTATTACAGGTTACATTCAAGATTTAAGAGTATCCAATTACGCTCGCTACACCGCAAACTTTACACCACCAACAGCTTCATTAGAAGGTTAAATAAAAATGAAATTTAATATTGACTATTGGTATTAAATATAGGAAAATAAATCATGGCAAATAATAATTTTAAACTTATATCAAGCAGTAGTATTAGTGCTACTAATGACTCTCTAGTAAACACAGCAGCAGTGGCCTCTACTATGGTGATACACTCTGTATATTTAACTAATGTAGGGTCTAATCTCACATATGCAAATGTAAAGGTAACGGACGATAGTTCGAGCACTAGTACGCACGTAGCTTATAATACTCCTATTAGCTCTGGCGATACTTTAATCTTAGACAAACCTCTTAATTTAGAGACAGGAGATTCTTTGTATGTTAGAGGAGCTACGCTAGAAGTAACTGTAAGCGCATTGGAGATTAGTTAATGTATCTCAACTCACTTTCTGATAAAGTAGTCACTATACACCCTAGTGATCCTTTATCTGATAATACCAACAAATTATATAGTATAGGCAGTAGTCTTTATTTTGATGGATTAGTATTAGGATCTGTAGATACTGCTAATGCATGGGTAAATTCTAATGATCATGCTACCTACACTGCTGTATCTGGATTAGTAGATACAGTACAAGCTAACGTAGATTTAGTGTACTCTACAGATAGAATTTTAGAAGGTAATACCCACTTTGCTAACGGTAAGGTGGGTATAGGTGTGTCTAATCCTTCTGCGCTTTTTCACTTAATTGGAGAAGACGACCATACTGCTAGAGTACAGATAGATCAGTATAATACTGGAGACGATGCTCCTGACATACTAGGAAAAAGAGCTAAAGGAGATGCAGATGCGCCTGCTTCTACAGACTCTGATGATAGGTTTTTTAGATTAAACTCTCAAGTGTATGACGGCTCTACTTGGAAATTATCAGGGTCGTTACGCTGGGATGCTAATGGCACTGATGCAACTCCTAATAGTGTTTTTTCTATTCAAACTAGAGTTTCTGATATAACGGAAGATCGTATAGCTGTATTAGCAGATGGGGCTGTTAAATTAAGTAATGCTTTTCAATTGCCTAGCACTGATGGTGCTAATGGGCAAGCTTTAATTACTAATGGTACTGGTACTCTTACTTGGGAAGATGTGGCTATGGATACTACTCCTCTAGTAGCCAATACCTATAACACTTATGTAACTTTATCGGGCCTAATAGATGATGTACAAGATAACGTAACTGCACTACCTAATAGCGCAGCAAACGATCATATAACTTATACATCTTTAACGGCTAATTTATATAATACCTGGGTAACTGTTAATACTGCTATTGACTTAGTAGATGCAGGCTCAGGAGCTAGTACTAGTGATCTTATTAATGGTGTAAACGGCGCTAATGCTAATATATATAATACTTATGTAACCGTATCTGGATTGATAGATACCGTTCAATCTAACGTGACCTCTATAGATTCTAGCTTTATAGAAACTAATAGACCTGCAGAAACTATTATTAACGTAAATTCTGCTACTGGAAGTGTATACACTTTTACAGGAGACGGGTTTCCTAGCGTTTCTAGCGGTAATCCTGATATATATGTTACTAGAGGTAAAACTTATAAAATAAATAACTCTAGCTATGCATCTCATCCTCTTGCTATAAGAGTTAGTGATGGAGGATCTGCATATTCTAATGGGGTATCAGGTGCAGGCACTGCAGAAGTATTATTTACGGTTCCTATGGATGCTCCTGAAGGGCTGGTATATCAGTGTACTTCTCATGCTGCTATGTTGGGAAATGTTATAGTAGGAGGCGGAAGTAGTGCTAGTTT
>Ga0213866_10002000_pt1 | contig 14748 bp, 4 predicted proteins | sample PICome_11_FD_160079 | JGI IMG/M metagenome (GOLD analysis project Ga0213866, IMG submission 160079) | Coastal seawater microbial communities near Pivers Island, North Carolina, United States - PICO284 | ecosystem: Environmental > Aquatic > Marine > Coastal | place: USA: North Carolina...
GTCGGCTGAACCATTATTGCGTGCATAAAGATACGCTGCATCAAGTCTGTCGGCTGTACCGCCAGCGAGGTTACGTGCGTCAATGTAAAGCGGGAACAAACGTGTCTCGTTGTTTGTATCGCCGCCCGAATCCGAAGAATCGTAGTCGATGTAAAGGCCGTATTTGTAGTTGTCAGTCGTATGCGTTTCCGTGCCGCTAAAGTTAAAGTCAAGCCGCATCATGGTGTGGTTTTGATTACTGATTGTGTTTGTAGCTGAGTAATCAAAGCCGTTGGTTCTGTTCTCGCCCGGAAGGACTTGGAACTTGGTTTGCGCTTTCAACGTGTCGATGCTTCCGTCTAACGTCATGTACGTTTTGATGCCGCCGCTGCCGTCATCGCATGACAGCACAATGTCCATATCGTCAGCAAGGTTGCGTATGTTTAAATTGCCTGACGTATTATCGAGGTAGGTCGTGCCTGCGTGGCGAATTTGGAAGTCGTTGTCAGTACCAAAGTAAACTTTGTCGTTTTCTCCAAAGCTTACATTCCCACTAATAGTGCCGCCAGTTAGCGGTAAGTGGCCTACCTGGCTGTACGTGTATGCGGTGTCGTAGTTGCCTTTGTCTGTATCTGTAAGATCGCCGCGATGCCAAACGTCATATCCGTCATACTGCAACTTGTAGGCGCTGTTAGCAGGGTCAAAATTTAAATGTTGATCTGTCGTGTGCCACACCTGCCAGCTTGTACTGCCATTTCTTTCGAATAGGAAAAGATCGCGGTTGCCATCTGTATTGGCTAAAATGTTATCGCCATTAGGGTTAAACTCGATACCGCCTGTGACATTTATAGAACCGCCAAAATCAACATTTTTGTTTTGGTAAAGCTCCATTGCAATGCTAGACGTGCCGTCGCCCGGCGAGAAAATCAGACTATCGTCGCCGTTTGAGTCGATCCACATCTCGTATTGACCGCCGCCGGTTTTAAAGGTGATGCCTGCGTCACGATCGTGTGGCGTTTCTATGAGTAATGTGTCGCGGTAGCCGCCGTCATAACTGTGATACAAGTGCAGTACAGGCGCGTTTTGCGTTGATTTCGTTATCTTTGCTGGGAAGTTAAGTTCAAAAATGTCGTCTGTTTCATCCCACAGGATAGACGCATCTGCCGCAGTGTCGCGATCTACGATAAGACCAGCGCCGTCAGATAGTGCTTGAGTGCCGCCTGAGTTGACGGTTATCGTCTTGTCAGTTACATCTAGGTCAGTGACGTTGTACTGGTCGATGTTACCCGTAATAGTCAGATTGCCCGTTACAGTAAGGTCGTCAGAAATCACGACCTCTTCATTAAACTTGACCTTTTTTTCTCCGCCATCGAGGTAAAAATATGTGTCAGTACCAACTCCAGTGCCGTCGTCTGATTGGAAATAAATGTCTCCGTCTTCTGTACGATTTTTAATGTACAAGTCGCCAGTATCATTTTGAATTGTACCGGTGCCACCACTGTGAACTATTTTTAGATCATTATCATCGCCAAACTGAATTTCGCGAGTATCTCCTAACTTGAGATCACCAATAATTGTAGTGTCTTGTCGAAGAGTAATACTGTCTGCGGTATCTTCTTCAAAGGTTGCAAAATGTACTCCGCCTGCATAGATATCTATTTGATCATCTGTAAACTGTAGATAAGTATCTGCATCTCCTCTATGTGCTACTGTTTCATCAGTAGTTAAGTTACCAGAAGAAAGACCTCCAGTACTTTGCTCTACAGCTTCAAAAAGTACAGGAGTACCAGTACTATCATTTGCTCCTCCGTCGGTATAGGCACGGAAAACTGAGTTTGTATGGCCTCGTACTATCTTAACACGGAAGTCATAGTCTACATTATCGTCTAATCCTGTAGTAAGAATTGCTGTATAAGTTGCATTAATAGTGTAGTTAGTAGCATACTGGTAGAGCGTTGGAACAGCGTAAAAATCGTTTGCAGTACTAATTACAGGGCCTACATGAGCCCAAGCACTAGAGCCTTCCGATGACTTTTTAGCTTCGAAACTGATAGTTATCTTAACATTAGAAGACCCCGCCGCATAGTTTCGAGGGAATGTAAAAGAATCATTTATGATTGCTTCAAGAGTTACATTTTCTTCTCCATGGTCGGCATTAGTAATTGTTATATATTTTGCAGCCTCTCCAAGATAGTGCCCGGAAGCATTACTATAAAAACCTCCACTTCCTGTGCCTTGTCGAGAGTCGATCTGATTCCATACTTCTTGTGTAAAAGCACTAGGGCCTATCGAGCCATTTACAACAGCAGAAGCAGGTATATTCGTCGGAAGAGTTGTATCTGAAGTATTGCCAAAATCAAAAGCTGTTGGAGCCAAAGTACCTTTTATACTTAAAGTTCCTTCTGATTGGTCAAAGAATACATACCTATGGTCGGCAATATCAGTAGCCGTGGCGTCTCCAAAAAATACATCGGCTTGAACGGGCTCTAATAATATTCCTTTACCAGAAACGGTTGATCCAGAAATTGTAGGACCACTTCCTCCGTTGGTAATATTTACTTCGCCCTTAAAATGCGCAGATCCATCGTTGTCAATTCTAAATTGTTCTGTACTAATTCTAGCATTAGATCCATCACTAAATAAAGTAATGTCTCCAGAAGCCGCAAAAGTAGAATCAGCACTTACTTTCGTACCTGCGTAAATTGCATCGGAGTCAATAGTCCAACCACCAATTTCACCATCGTCGGCCGTTATTGTTCCAGTAACTTCTAAGTTGCCGGCCCCATCAAAAGTTAATCGTTCTCCGTTAGCTCCTGTTTCTCCTACAAAGAATTTAAAGGCTTCAGTACTATTAGAATCATCCCAGCCTAAAAAGAACCCGTCATTTCCTGAAGCGTAGCCTGTGCCAACACTATTTATTGAGGCGCCTACTGCTCCTGAGCCTCCTACTGCAATACCTCCGTCCGTTACAGTTACTCCGTCTTCAATTTCTGTCTGAGCAATGGGCAGAGAAGTGCCTTGGCCGAGTGCAAGCCATGTAGTACTTTTATCAAGTCTCATTCCGCCAGTAGTATTATAGATGTGTCTAACCCAGTAATAATATGGGGTAGAATCTGCTATACCATTTGTATTTGAAACTGTTCTGTCAGTATTATCTAAGTAGTTATTTGTTTGAACTTCTGCAATAATCGTAACATTGCTTGCATCAGCGGCAGGAGTAACGTTTGTGGCATTTCTTGCTATTTGAGTACGGTGAGCTTGATAATTAAAGTTTTCTCCATCAGCCCAATTTAATTCTATGTAACCTGCTCTATCATCAGAAGCTGCGGCAGTTAAAGTTCCGGAAAGAGTCGGGGCGGAAGGTTTAGAAGTAGGAATAGAACCTTGATTGCCTCCTTCTAAAGTTCCACCAGTTCTACCAGTGTCTAAATGTTCTATGAGATATGCATCATCGTTATGTTCGTCTGCAACAACTTGAACCAGCCCATTTGCTTGGAAGTTTAATGAATTAATTCGGAAGTACTTATTTTGCCACCCAAAACGAGAGTAGCTCAAACGTATGATGTCTCCTGCAAGAAGTAAGTAGCCTTTTTGATCTACGGTAAAGTTAATAGTTAAACCATAACGAGACTCGTCAAGAAGCTGCTTAATATTCATTCGAGCATTAAAATAGTTAGTTATGCCCGGTACGTTATAGTTTCCTTGCTTTTTTACTCCTCTATCCTGCTTTAGATAGTCAGAGTTCATAAAGGTAATACCTCTACCTCCAAACTTATTCGCAGGGTCTACTATAGTTGCGTTTACAGAGTTGAAAGTTTTTTTCGATCCTGTGTCATTTACTTTTACTTTTCCAATAATTTCATCTTCTGAAATATTTTTTGCGACAAAATCTGTGGTAAAATGACTATCTGCAGGAGCTTTTGCTTTTATAGCAAGAGTGTACTTTCCGTTAGAATACCTCAACATACCATTAAATTGTTGAAGCATTCCATTAATATTATTAAAGACAGGTTGAGAAGTATCTACTGTTAAATTAGTTTGATGCCGAGTTACATATCGTTGTTCTGGTTCGTCCCATCCTAGGTAAACCCAGTATTTACAATCATCAGAGTCATACAAAGAGTAACCTGGAGCATTCATACCTGCACCACTGTTTCTACGAATTGCTGGGTTTCCTGAAGACGAGCCAAAGCTTTCTCCAGAATCTAGGAAAATATCTATTGTATTGCTGGGAGTGTCAACGTCTGTTAAAGTAAATGGACTACTGCTGTCATCTAAAGCTCTGGCACTAATATGAGTGTCTCGTTGAGTAGCACTAATTGTAGCTGGGGACGATAAGTCTGTAGTAAATGCCGTTCCCTCGTAATATAGAACCTCTCCAGGGTAGAAAGTTCTTGCATCATTCCACTTATACAGTAACTTACCTATTACATTTTTAAAAGTTACCTCATAGTAAGTATTTCCGTCAGGTGCAGTAAAACTTGTAGGATTTTTATCGACAGTACCTTGGAATAACAAATCCCCTGTTGCAGGGTACTTATATGTAGAGTTAGCTATAGTACCGGGGTTAGTGCTAGTAATAATTGTTACTTTTGATCGCTCGTCACAAGTTCTTGCTACAGATAGAAAAGACTCTAAATCTATATCATCTTCAAGATCTAGCCCCTTTCCATATCTTTTATTAGTAAGATAATCAAGTAACTGAATAGCAGGATTTATAGAGACCCTTCTATCTTCAAATGCCGCAAACATTTCATCTTCGCTAATATTAAGATCTCCCTCAATTGTGTAGTCAAACAGGGAAGTAGAATCTGGATTTATTGTTAAAGCAGAAGAAAGTTTTGCTAACTTAGTAGAAGATTGATAGTCTGTAATTACTTTATTAAATTCTTGTCTAACATTATCAGTATTTGAAGGGTCTTTTTCTCTTATAACAAGTTTTTGCCCGTTGTAGGCATCATCTGTTGTAGCAGAGTTAGCGTCCAGCTTAACGGTATCTGCAGAAAAAAGCTGCCAGCTAGTTGCTCTGTTAAACTTATTTTTAGCGGCTATAGTAACGCTTGTTGTCTGTGAGTTTTCTCGAGGAAATGTAATCTTGTCTCCTGTGTAGGAGATATAAGGAATCAGCACTACTTCTGTGTCTCCTTCAGGGTACGTTAGCTTCATGCCTAAAACGTCGCCTAAAGTAAACTCTGCTAATCCTGTAGGTAAATTTTCTACTCTGTAGTCTGTAACTGTGATTTCTACAGCTTCCCATTCACCAGACCCTGGATAGGTTTCTTCAACAGACCAAACCGTACGGCTAAAAGAATTAAACTGTACGGTGGAATGAGAAGTATTTGTGATACTTGTCTGGCTTTGGAAAGTATTGTTTTCAATAGGATCACTGTTTATATCTTCAACTACAGCATCGTATGCGGAGAAGAAAAACTTATTATTACCAACGTCCTTCATATAGAAGTTTTTTACGTCTCCGTTGCTATCGCCGCGTACCGACTCAAGCTGGTAATTTTTATCAAATCTAAATCTGTGTTGTAGTCTTCCTGTATCTGTATAAAAACTCCACTTATCAATAATTTGTACGCTAGTAGATCCTAGTTGAGAATTGTCTGAAGTTTTATGTAAAGTTACACTTTCTCCTAGTTTAAAATTAGAAGCTGTGCCCGAGCCAGAGTAACTATAATCATAGTTAAAACACTGTAATACTCTTCCTTTAACAATGTACTCATAGTCAGGGATTGTAAACTCTCCATCCGCGACGGTAAAGTTCATCGTTGTATAAGCAGTATCTAAAAGCCTATGTTGAGGGCTCCAATAAAACTCTCTTGGCTTGTCCCTATATAGTATAGACTGTAATTTAAATCCACCCGAAAGTCCTTTAGCTGCAAAAAATGAGTTGGCGTGCTGGTCAAATCTACCGGCATGAAACTGTATTTCAGTAGATAAAGGAGAGTCTAAGTTAAATTTTTTCTCATGAAGAATTCCCGCGCCTCCTGTAGCGGTTTCGTCTACTTCTGAGTACGCGAGTATTTGATATGCAATCATTAAAGCTTCGTTATAGTCATCCGCATCTCTACTATCTAGCAGCTCTTGAGCTAACTGAGCAACTTGTTCTTCAAAATCCCCCGAAGCATTAGTAGCAGATCCTCCTACTAGTACATCTCCTCTGTCTGCTCTACCTACGCACAGAACTTGAGAGTCTCCGCTAGAGCGATCAAGACTATCAGGGCCATTCACACAAATTATAGGATTACTGTCAATATGAAGATCCAAAATTCCATGAATTGGACCCTCTGAGATTGCTTGAGCTACATATACTTTTTGAGCGTCTCCTTTGTCCCCATCTGCAAATATAGGGATACCGGAAACTTTTTGAACACCATATACTACGGGAATATACTTTGCGCCAAGGTTAAATTCGAGATCTACATCTCTATCTACCATGACAGTATATTCTACCATTCTTTTAAGACCGAGGGCTCCTGCAATACCTCCTCGTTTTTTCATCTTATAACGAGTCTCAGGTACTTGATAAGTAGCAGCAACGTTTACAGCTTGCTCTGCGTGTCTAAAGCCATAGTCTGCCGCATATTCCGGTCTAAATACAGCGTCTTCTTGAGAAACTCCACCCGTATCCAAGCCTCTGTGCGCATGGTCGGAAGTTATTCTTCCTACGACTTGTACAAAGTCGCCCCAGTGACTTGTCAGACTCCAAGTAATTTTAGAGCCCTTAGTAACATCGTCATCTATAGAAGCATTTGTAATAATTCCTTTAAAAATTACAAAAGGTGCTCCAACTATAGTTCCTGTACTTGGGTTGAGATGCGCTCTATAGATAAAAACTTCTCTGTTTAAATAAGAAGAGTAGTCAGTAGAAGTTTTAGATAAAGTAAGAGAGTCTATTTCAGCAGAAGCAAAAGATATTGTGTATTCTGCTGCAGAAGCAGAGTTAGTTACAGTTCCTGAAATAGTAGTGTATCGTATGGTTTTATTTCCGTTTTCAAAACCATCAATTCTGACGTAAACACCATTATTTGCTCCGGAGCCTGAGAATTCAATTGTATCTCCTACAGAAAAACCGGACTGTAGCAAATCTACAAGTCCGACGATTTCTGTCGAGGTAAATGTAAAGTTAGTAGTTATCTGGGCGGACAAAGCAGAAGAAGCTAGGGACAAACTCATTGTTGAAGCTTTTGCTTCAATTGTTTCATTTACTGTACCTATAGAAAGTATCTTTCCTGGCACATAATTTTGAGAACCATTAAAGTTACCGTCTACATCAACGCTTCCATCATTAAAAGATACAGGAAAGCCTGCGTCTGTTAAATACGCATAAGTAGTTGCTTTTTTAGAAAGTTTTGATCCTTCCTTGTAGCTTAGTTCAGTATCTACAGAAGGCTTCTCAAACTTTATTAAATGAATATATGTGTGGCCCTCATTATTTAATAAAGAAGCCTCTAAGGAAGAATTGACAGACCTGTAAGACATTTACTGTACCTCTTCTAGCTTTAAACTAAATGAATATAAATTATTAGCGTTTAAAGAATATTCTTGGGTGTCTCCCACTTGAATTACTTTTATTTTTGGATTTGAAAAATCTACGGTTGCGCCTTGACTAACCTCACTTGCCAAAGGAGGCGTAAAAGTCATAACATCAGTAGTAGAATTAATCTTTGTTACCATATATGCTTTTTCATGGTTTGTATGATTAGAGTCTGTAATTGTGAAAAGGTCTCCTACTTTAATATTTGAGGTATCTTGACCACTCATTGTAAGAGTTGTTGCACCTGCAGTTGCAGACGCAGACGTGGGTAAATCATTTGAGCTTTGACTTCTATATTGAGGAAGCTGCACATAGAAAGGAGCAAGAGTAGTGCGTCTTTCTAATAAAAATGCAAAAACTTCTTGAAAGTCGTTTTGTGTCATAGGATTATAGCTAATGTCAAGCATCCATTTATGATACGCGTGAGAACGTTGAACAAGACGTCCAGAGTTTGTTCTGTCACTCATAATTTGTTGATTTGAAGACAGCTTTACTTTTGCAAAGCCAGGACCCCGGTCAGACGACGAAGAAGATTCTTCGCCATCTGCGGCTCTTCCATGATTAGGATCGGGTAAAATATTTTGCTGTGCCATTTATCTCTCCGATTGGTATTGGTCGCTAAGCACGTTTACCGACTCTAAGAATGTTTCTCCGGTTTCATTTGCGGCTTCTCGAATCATTCCTATAATATTTCCTCGCTGTCCTAACAGCATATTCTCAACAGAAGGCCCATCTACTGCATTAATACTAAAGTTGACATTTATATTGTTTCCTACGTTTGGTACTTCGTCCGAAGGTACAATTGATCCTTGACGATCTGGAACAAATAATTCAGGCCCTTGCTCTCCTACCATGAAGGCTGTGTTTCCACCATTTGCACGATACTTTGTGCCTGTAAACGCAGGAGTAGGTCTAAAGTTTGTCATGCCTGTACCAATTCCAGCCTCTCCTCGTGCATATGCAAGCTCTCCCGCAGGAGAAGTAGCTCGTCCTAAATCTACGGTGTTTCGTCGACTGCCTACTGAAACTGAAGATGCAGAAGCCTCAGAGCTTGCTGTACCTCCTCCTTGATAGGAAGTTGAAGAGATTGCTGCAAGTTGAGCAGCTCCCATTGCAATTGCCATAGCTACGTTTGGTAGTGTATAAGGTAGGCCGGGAGGTGCGGACGCAGCTTGCATTGCGGCCAAGGCTGTAGACATAATAGTCTGGCCCATTTTCATTTTTTTATCTTGCTCAAATGCCTTTCTTTTTATATTGTCTTTTTTCTTTTCCAGTGCTGCAATTTTTGCCATACTAGCTTGAGACTTACCATCGCGTTTTTTCTCTGCTGCAATTTCTTTATCAATTGCTGATACAGCTTGATTTGCTTTTGCTTGTTGCATTGCTCCGATGGCTGAAATAGTAGCTCCAACTGCTTGCATTGCAGTCTCCATTGTTAAACCCTTGCTACTTATTTCGTCAAATACATTACCAAACGCTTCTCCCATTTGAAGAGCGCCTTGAGCAATAGAAGACATTAGAGCACCTTCAGGACTTAGTTGAGCTAACTCTGACATGAAGCCTTCTGTTTGCTCTTTTAAGAACGCAAACTTCTCGCCCGCGGTACCTTGATTCATTACGCCTTCAGGGTCCGCAGTATCTTGTGCTACTCCTGTTATAGCGCTTGTCATTCCTTCCGGAGCACCTAGGCGTATTGCTTCTTGTCCCGCTATACCAATTCTTTGTTGCTCTAAAGCTACTAGTTCTCTGGTTAACTCAATCTCTCTGTTCAAAAGATTTTGTCGTGCTAAAGGATCTGTCTCTGTTGCTAGATCTGCTTGTACTTGAGACATTTCTAGTTGATTTGCTAAAGTCTTGGCTTGCATAGAATCTTCTATGCGGCCTTTTGAAGCAAGAAACTCCGCTTCTTTTCTCAAGAAGTCCAATCGCTGAGTTTGTTGCTCTCTTTCCGCATTCATCTGCAAGATAGTAGCATTTTGTAAAGCCTGTTTTCCTTCTTGCTCAATCTTAGTAACTGCTGCTGCTTCTGCCGCAGCTTGCATTGCACCTACTCTGCCCGATGCTTCGTCTAATCGACTACTAAGAGAGGACGCGTCTTCAGGGGTAAGAACTCCTTCTTTTTCTAGTCTTTCTACTTTCTTTTTCTCTAGATCAAACTGAAGTTTTAAAAGTTCAAATTCAAGAGCGATCCTCTCTTTGGCCGCCTTAATTTTTTCCTCTTCTATAGCTTTATTTACCTGTAGTTCGCCCTCTCCAGTTCTTTCTAGTAACGGGTCTTCTGCGGCAGCGGTAGCTCGCTCAGCCGTAGTAATAGAACGTCCTTGTTGTGCTGCAAAAAGCTCCATTGCCATTTGCGTCTCAGCTCGAGTCTGATCCATCGCTTGCTTTCGAACAGCTAGCTCTTTATTTGCTATATTTAATAAAAACTTTCTTGCTTCTTGTTGATGATTTAAAAGGTTGATTTGCTCTTGAGCAGCATTTATAGCTTTTTCTTCTACAGTTACTATATCTTCTGCAAGGCTTAGTTGTCTGTTTTTTAACTCTTTTATTTCTTCTTGCAAAGTTAAGCCCTGCAGAGATTGTTGCTGCTCTAATGTCATTGCATCAAAAGCTCTTTGTTTGGTTCTTTCTTGTGCTTTTAACGTAAGAGTTTGCTCCTCTATAAGTTTATTTTGTGCTTCCGCGACAGCGACAGCTTGTCCAGAGAAAATAAACTTTTTCTTTTCAATGTTTAGTAAATTTTTTGCATTAGCCTCAATTACTTTTCCTAAAGAAATACGGTCTCTATCTTTTTTAATTATTTCTGCAGTTGCTTTTACCGCTGCAATAAGTGCTGCACGATACGCCTCTGTGTCTCGTACAGGGTGCGCCATGCTCTTGCCCATTTCCGGAGAAAATACGAGTGCATCCATATCACCTACTACCTTTCTCAGGCCGTAAAACTTTAAAGTAGCCATCTCAGTTTCATTAATTAGTTTATCGAGTTCAGAATCTTCTACTGCTCCTGCGAGAGCCTTTGCAAAATCATCAGCCGCAGCTGTTACTTCGTCTAAATCTGTAGTTGTTATTCCCTCTGCGTAGTAGTTTCTTAATGCTTCTGCGCCTGCTTTTGAAGCATTTGCAAAACCCGCCGCTGCATTTGCTTTCTGCCTTTCTGCCTCGATTACTCTATCTCTTATCTCTTTGATTAATCCGTAGTCAAACTTACCATCAGGGCCTAAAAGAACTTCCTGTAAAGTTTTTCCTTTGTATACCTCTTTGAACGCCGCCGCCATTGACTCACTAGAATTTAAAAAAGTTTCTAAACTTTTCGTAGACCTCTGTGCGGTAGTTTCGAATCCTACTAAATCTACAAAATCTGCAACACTATAGTTATACTGCTCCATGTCTTTTCCCAAGAGAGCAGGGAGCCTGAATAAAGGCCTAAACACTGATCTAGCATCAAGCTTATCTAAGTTTCTCATGAGCTTATCATCTAGAGGCTCAATGTCTGTTTTGCCGTACTTTTCAATAAGCTTATCCAACTCACTTACAGCAGTATTTAGAGCATTTGCTCGTGCAATTGCTTGATCCGTAAAAAGCTCAATTTCAGGAATAGCTTCCAGTGACCCTGAAAGTTCTAGTAAAACTTCATTTGTTTTTTCCGCTTGTTCTGTAAATTCTGCTAAAGATTCGGTCTCATAAAACTTCGAGTATAGAGCTTCCGCGGCATACTTAATAGCACCTAAAGCTAGAATAATTAGTCCTAGGTGAGGAAGCATAGCTACGAATGCAGCACCTAAAAACCTTATGCTTAGGCTGGCTACTTTTGCAGCATTTCCTGCAAAAATAAATGTTTTACCTAGTAGAGTTGATTGTGCCATTGCAGATTTAGCTGCAGTGTTGTATGTTCTGACTTGAACTATTAATCTTTTAAAAGCTAATCCGTAGTTTCCTGCTGCAATAGACCCAAAGATTTTTTCTTCTCTGTGCGCTTTAGTAGCTACAGTAGCTTTATATTCTGCCATAGCCAATCTATCAACAGCTATAGCAGCATTTTTAACTCCTACAGCTTTTGTTAGCGTAGTTTTATTAAATAAACCATTTTCTTTAACATGAGCTTTTAAATGACCAAATCTACTAGTTAGACTTTGGTTCCCATAACGCATTGCAGTATTAAACTGTTTTGTATTTTGAGTTCCTTCAGATAAACTTTGAGCGTACGTATTTACCGACTTTGTGCCTTCAATTGTTGTAGCAGAGAGTTTGGCTTTTTCAGCAGAAAGAGTAGCCGCGTTTGCAGCACTGCTTGCTAAGCTCGAAGATAAATTACCTACAACGGGGATTAAAGAAGCAATCGCTGCTCCTATAGCATTCTTGCCTACAAGGAGTAAAGAACCTGCTAACAGCAAGGAATTATCTGCTAACAATTGCATAAACTTACTAAGTTTTAAAGTATCATTGGCAAATGTAGTCAAACTTTTAGTTAAGTCTGAAAAAGCGGCGGCAAGTTGGTCATAGGGACTTGTTTGTACTTTATCGTTCAAAGCGGCATACTTTTTCTCTCCTTGCTCTAGAACGGCATTCATAAATGCTTGCCGTCTTTCAAAATTTGTCAAGGCTGCTCCACTTTTTCCTATGCTTTTACCGTACTCTTGAGTTGCTTCGTCTAGCCGTACCATAATACCCAATTCATCGAGTAGTTCTGGTTCGAGCTTAACCGCACCTCGAGTAAGTCGTGCAAGAGAGTCCGCAGTATCTCTACCTAAAGCGATACTAGCATTTTTGGCTACTTTACCCAATCTTTCAAGAGTACTAGAATCGAAGCCCGCTCCGATCACCATAGAGGTGGAGCGCATAGCCTCCTCAAGAGCAATAGCGTTCCCGGTAGCTTCTTTTAAGCCACTAGATAGTGAACGCATAGCAATACCAGACTGCTGACCTATAGTAACTAAACCTTCTTCTAGCTGTTGAACAGCAGCTGCTCTTTGTAGTACTCCAAATGCTGCAGTAACTGCAAACACATTTGCAGCTAAGGTTGCGTAAGCACCGACAAGACCGCCACTTCCAGAAATGGCGTCTCGCATCTTAGAAAAACCTTTTGTGCTATTACTAGTAAGACCCGCAACTCCTTTTTCGCCCTTACTGTAGCGATTTCGTGAGCTAGAAAGCTGATCAGTAGATTTACTGAGTTTTTCAGTAGATTTACTTGCTGCCTTTGCTTCACTTTGAATTGCTTTTAGAGTTCCGTCTTTCTCTACTCTAAACTTAATAATTATGTCGTTAGCCACTAGACTTTCTCTTTAGCTTATCTCGCTCCCGTTTAATTTGTTCAGAAGATTTTTTGATAGCTCTCGAGTCTAAGAAATTTAAAACTTCTAGTACAAGTTCTTTATCTTCGACTCCATGTAACTCTAATAAAATAGGTAAGTTTGTGTAGTCTTTTCCAACAAAACCTATATCAGGATAAACTCTATCTCCCAAAAGATTAAAAATAAATATAGCTTGTTGAACTTCTTCGGGAAGGTCATTTATATCCGGAGGCATCTCTTCCGGATTAGGGTCCTTCCCTAATTGTTCGCACATTTCTAAGTAACGTGCTTGAGTCATTTTTGTATCTAAATTGTTATACAGGCTCTCTAGCCTCTCCATCGCTGTCTCTTTCTGGAGAGCTACGAAAGTTGTCTAAGTCAAAGACTACCTCGTTAAGCCATGTATCGAATTCAGTAGAAGAGGATACAAGTACTTCTGCATTTTCTTCGTTAAAGGGTAGCTCTTCTGATAAATCTTTACCGTCAGTATCAATTAAAAGAAGAGTCTCTAGATGCTCAAGTGTAAGGCCCTTCCAGCCTTTAACAACTGAAGAAGAAAATTCTGTAACAAATCTTTCTTCATCAAGAGTTTCTGTAAGTTGACGTGTTTTACGATCAAACTTTTGACTTGTGCACCGCTTACGTAGATTTGTCAATTCTTTTCGAGAAAGATTAGCTACTTTTACTGAAAACCCCGAAAGTCCTGGAAAGTCAATCCAAACCTCTTTGACATCTACCATTAGTTTTTTTAGTTGCATTTAATGCGCTCCTTAAAGTGTGTTATAGTTAATAAGTGTTGATAAAGTACTATTACTTGTAAGTCTCCAGTCAAAATGCTCTGTGAATACTGCATCCGGAGTCATTCTAGAAGTAAAAGAGCAGGTATCCATATTAAAATCAATACCATAAAAAGCACTGCTAATTGTTTCGCCCATTTTTATTCTCAAGGGTGTACTTGTATCAAAGTTTAAAAATCGTGTTTGTGAGCCATCTTTTAAGTATCTTCCTATGCTTCCTGCAAAAGTTTTCTTAGAGACTGTAAATCCTGAAGGATACATTGCGTTTGCTCTACTAGAAACATCTATTCCGGCATGAACTGTTTCATACTTATTCCATGATACTTCATTTTGTAGTTCAGCAGACACCGCAAATACTTCCGTAGAAATATCTGCAGAATTTAAAGTTATAGTATTATCTAGGGGCTGAAGATACCGACGAGAAGAGGCTCTTGTATAATTACCTCCAGGAATGGCAAACTCTTGGCTGCCTATCCTAGTTAGTTTTTCCGCTTGCCCAGAAAGTGATAACCTTAGTTCTGTAGATCGCTCGATTACAAAAGAACCATTAGTAAAAACACAATTATCTAGGTGAAACGTACTTTCGTCTGATTGTATGTATAAATCAAAATTTGCACAGTCTAATAATCTAGAAAATGCAATTTTATTGTCGCTTTCTTGCAAAAGCGGAGTTGTAAAAGTAAAATCAGCAGGATTTGCTTTTACAATACTTGAAGCTTCAAAAAAATCTTCGCTATGCAAAGTTTTAACCGAAGTTGTTGTTTCAGAAAAAGTTTGTCCAAAACTTAAATCTTGTAAAACATCTAATTCGTACCCCGCATCTGCGGTGTTTAAGTATACAGCAGTTATTTCTGCTTGCGTTAGTTCTCTATTCCAAAGCCGAAGATCTGATACGTGACCTTTAAATCCATTGTTTCCTTGTAGTCCAGACAGCTCAATGTTTTGACAGATTGCTAATCCTGCGGCATTGGAGGTTTTAGTGTAAGGTTCTACGCCTTGAGATACTCCATTTACAAAACCTTCTATAGAAGCACCGTTAAAAGTAAGTAATAAATGATTCCATTGATTGGGAGTTGTATTACCTAAATTTCTGCCTCCAGGCTCTCCATATAAAAGCAGTGAATTATTTGAGTTATTT